>JGI24714J26587_10000478_pt1 | contig 28867 bp, 24 predicted proteins | sample BioPla4DNA2_FD_26587 | JGI IMG/M metagenome (IMG submission 26587)
TCTTCTTTTACTTCTTCAATAAATAAGATTTTCCCTTTTACGTCTATTTCATAAGGGGTCCCTATGGTGTCTGCAATTAATGAGAGGTTGCCACCTACTATAGTTCCTTCTGTTATACCCCCATTTATGGTAATTATTTCTTCTCCCTCAGGATTAGAAATTTTTCCCACGGGTTCACTGCTCATAATTGCCTTAAATAGGAGCTCCTTAGAGAAGTTGGAGAAATTCCTTATTATGTCGCATGCCATAGGTCCGTGGAAGGTAACTAAGCCTGCAATTTGATTAAAGGCTATATGTAATGCTGTAATATCGCTATATCCAATGAATACCTTTGGGTTTTCTTTGATGATTTCATAATTTATTAAATCTAGTATGCGGCCTGTTCCATATCCTCCTCTAATACATAATATTCCATCTACTTCTTTATCTTCAAACATGGAATTTATATCTTCAGCCCTTATATCATCAGTTCCTGATAAGTAGCCATGTCTTTCATAGACGCTTTTTCCCATTTTGACTTTAAAGCCCATTTCTTTCAGTACTTCTTCCACTTTTTTTATATTTTTATCTGTTGTTGGACTGGCTGGCCCTATAACTCCTAAAGTATCTCCCAATTTTAATACCCTTGGTTTAATCATCCTATTCTCCCCCTTTTCCTCTATTCTATCACACTAGACCCTGTTTTTCACTAATAAAATTATCCATCAGCTAGGCTGATGGATAATCTTTTCTATGATGTGGAACACAGATTACTTTTCCTACTACGAAATCTCCAGGAGACAAGGTTGGATTGGCCTTCATTAGCTCTGCTACAGAGGTATTAAACTTTTGAGCTAATGCAACTACTGTGGGACCACTATGTGGAATGTCACTTCTCATTATGGTATACTCTCTAGTCCCTCTTGGACAAGGACATCCCCTTTCTTCGTGGGGCATTATACATAATTGCTGGCCTGGTTTTAGCATATCTAGGTCCACATTTGGATTGGCTGCTTGAAGGTCCATATAGGATAAGTTAAATCTTAGGAGTATGGTTCCTAAATTATCCTTTTCTCTAACCGTATACACCGTTCCACCTGGACAGGATATTGGTGGTGGCATAACTTTAGGGATACAGATTTGTTGACCGATTTGTAGATTGTTTGGATCTACTCCTGGATTGGCTGCCATTAATGTTGATAATGGTATGTTAAAGGCTGCTGCAATGCTAAACAAGGTATCTCCTGGCCTTACTGTATAATAGAAGCCATCACATGGTGGCACTGGCATGCCGCCTCTAGGTATGCAGATCACTTGACCAATTTGCAGGTTATTTGGATTAATTCCTGGGTTTACTGCCATAATTGCCTCAACAGTAGTATTATAGGTAATGGCTAGTTGATATAGGGTATCTCCTGATTTAATAGTATAGGAGAAGGTTCCCACTGGACATGTTGGTGGCGGTGGCACAACAGAGCCAGGTATGCAGATTACTTGACCAATTTGTAGATTATTTGGATCTATTCCTGGATTTACTCTCATAATGGCCTCAACGGTGGTGTTATATCTTATGGCTAAGTTATACAGTGTATCTCCCGACCTAATGGTATAAGCGAAGGTTCCTGCTGGACACCTTGTTGGCGGAGCTTGTGAACCAGGTATGCAAATTCTTTGGCCTATTTGTAGGTTGTTTGGATCTATTCCTGGGTTTATTGCCATTATTGCCTCTACTGTTGTATTATATCTCATGGCTAAATTAAAAAGAGTATCTCCCGAACGTATAGTATAAGGGAAACTACCCGATGGACATGTTCTAGTATTAGTCATACTTACCCACCCTTCTTATATATTCTTTGCATTAATATACTATGCGTATCTATATTGAAGGGTGACTTAAGTATTAATATTTTTGTACTTTTCTCCCTGGAAGGTCTTCCTTATTTTCAACTCCTTATCTATGGAAGATAAGACCCCTAGTTTATCTAGGCTCCATTTAGGCTCAAATAATAGTTCCCTTTTTCCATCTCCAGTTAATCTGTGAATTACCATATTGGGTGGAAGTAATCTAAGACATTCTACCACCAAAGATACATATTCCTCTTTGCTCATTATGGGAAAGGGGTTTTTCAAATAATACCTATACAAATCCGTGTCCTTCTGTATATATAGGGAATGTAGTTTAATGCCCCAGGTTTCAGTTTTCCCCACATACTTAACAGTTTCTAGGATATCTTCTTTACTTTCTCCCGGCAGACCCAAGATTATATGGGTAACCACCCTTATATTTCTAGCCTTTAATTTTCTTANGGCTTCATCATATACTTCTAAAGGATAGCCCCGCCTAATGAATTTTGCTGTTTTTTCATGGATAGTTTGAAGGCCTAACTCTATCCATAGATAGGTTCTCTCATTTATTTCAGATAACAAGTCCACTACTTCATCCCCTAAGCAGTCAGGCCTTGTGGCAATGGCTAGGCCCACTACTCCTTCTAAACTCAAGGCTTCATAATATAGCTTTCTCAACCTATCTATAGGGCCATAGGTATTTGTAAAGTTTTGAAAGTAGACAATGAACTTATCCGTATTCCATTTCTTAGATAAAAGTCTTTTTTGGCTTTCTACCTGAACCCTTATTGGGTCATGCCTTGAACCTGCAAATTCTCCTGAACCTTCTTCACCACAGAATATACATCCTCTATGTCCTATGCTACCGTCCCTATTGGGGCAGGTAAAGCCTCCATCTATGGACAATTTCATTACCTTCTTACCAAACTCCCTTTTTAGTTCCTCATTTAAAGACTTGTATCTTTTCATACTATCTATCTCCATTGAAAACTTATTATATTTTACTTTCATGATATAATATAAATAAACTTGTCTTTATTAATCTTATCAGATTACCTAATAGCTAGCAATCTCTTAGGATGATATTGTAAGAAGGATGATAAAATGGATAAAATACACCATAATTTAAAAGAAAAAATAAATAGTATTCCAGCCCTTCCAGGCATTTACAAAATGTTAGATTCCCATGGGAAAGTGATCTATATTGGAAAAAGCATTTCCTTAAAGAAAAGGGTAAGGTCATATTTTACAAGAAACCATAATTGGAATAAGATAGAAAGGATGGTATCCTTAATCCATGATATTGAATATATAGTAACAGATACCCATCTGGAAGCACGGCTGCTGGAATGTGAACTCATAAAGGAAATGAAGCCAATATTTAACAGCCAGTTTAAGAATGATGAAAAATACATATATTTAAAAGTTGAAGATTACAATATCCACAATCCCTTGTCCCTTGTATATGACAGGGAAGATAATTCCTACGGCCCCTTTAGGAGAAGGTCTTTTTTGATAAATATAATTGCTTCCTTGAAAAATCTATATCCAATAGTTAGGGATGGTGAAAGTTATACTTTTCAATATAATCTTATGCCAAAAAACATGGATAGGGAGACCTTTGAGATGAATAGAAAAACCCTATTAAATATCCTCTCCAAGGAAGAAAAATTGACCTTATTTGTTAATGAACTTGAGAAAAGGATGTATGAAGCGGCTTCAAATCTTGAGTTTTCCTTGGCCACTTATTATAGGGATTTAACCTATGGTTTAAATTATTTGAAGAAGGGAATCCATGAATATAAGTCCCTGTTATCTAAGGACATCCTTTTGAAAATACCCCTTAGCAAGGGATATAAATTGTTTTTCATATCTGAGGGTCAGATACTATTAAAATCTACTTATACTAATCTAATGCAAGCTGATATAGAAAACTTCCTTAGTATGGGAAGGAGTTTAAAATCTTCATCTACTGGTGAATTTAATGAAAAGACCAACTTAGATTTTAGAGATATTTTATATTCTGAAATTAAAGCCTTGCCTAAGGAAATGGTAAAATATATATAAAATAAATAAAATAATATGCCAGAGGAGAAGTCCTCTGGCAGCTATTTAATATTATATTTTTTTAATTTATCATACAGGGTAGTTTTGCTAATATTTAAGGCTTCCATTACCTTCTTTTTATCTCCTTTAAAGTAACTCAAGGCATAGGCAATGGCCTTCTTTTCCTGTTCTTCTAGGTAAGATTTTAAATCCTTTATTTCCCTAGAACTATCCTGTGAGGCCCTTCCAGCTATGTTTATATGTTTAGAAAGTATATTGTTTCCTTCTGCTAAGTTAACTGCCCTTTCCAAAACGTTTTCCAGTTCCCTTATATTTCCAGGCCAATCATAGGTTAATAATAGATTCATGGCTTCAGCAGATATCCTCTTAGTATGGCAGCCTAATTCATTGCAAATCTTTGGAAGCAGAAAATCTACTAAGGAGATAATATCTTGTCTTCTTTCCCTTAAAGGCGGTATCCAAATGGGAAAGACATTGATTCTATAATATAGGTCCTCCCTAAACCTTCCCCTCTGCATTTCCTTCTCTAAGTTTTTGTTTGTAGCAGAGATTATACGAATATTTACAGTAATTCTTTCAGTTCCTCCCACCCTATAAAAGCTTTTTTCCTGTATTGCTTCCAATAGTTTAACTTGAAGGCTTAAAGGTATCTCCCCTATTTCGTCTAAAAATATAGTTCCTCCATCGGCTAGCTCGAATAAGCCCTTTTTACCCTCTGAACGGGCCCCTGTAAATGCCCCCTTTTCATAGCCAAATAATTCAGANTCCAATAAGGTTTCTGGTATTGCACCGCAGTTCACATGGACAAAGGGCTTATCCCTATATTTACTGTTCTCATGGATTGCCTTAGCTAAAATGCTCTTGCCAGTACCACTTTCACCTAAGATCAATATATTGGAATTGGTCTTTGAAGCCCTTAAAGCCATCCTCTTTACGTTTTCAATTTGCTGGCTGTTGCCTATAAATTTTGGAAATGCCTTGTTTAATGCCTTTTCATTTAAGAGCTTGTACTCTGCCTCTTCCAGTTCTCTTATGGCCTGGTCCCTTTCTGCTATGATTTTCTTAATCTGGGAAATATCCTCTACTTTTAGGGCTGCACCTATTCTTTTTCCATTTTCCTCTACAGGCAATAGGGTACACATGGTGGGGTAGCCATTTATTTCTTCAAATTTATCTACATATGTGACATTTTCCCCCCTAGCCACATTGTAGAATTGCTGTATCATGTAATCGGATTTATGTATCTCAAAGATATCCTTACCTATTACATCCAGGGATTCGGTACCTGCCCCTTTGGCCATATATTCCCTTCCCTTTAGTAAATCGTTGATGCTTTCTCCCCTAGCTGTATATCCATAGGTTTGGTAGAATTTCATTTCCATGGTCTTGCCATCCAAGACCACCATATGGCCTATGGCATTGATGTAGGTCATCTTGTATTCCTTATTATCTACCTGTATGGAGATTATCTTGTTTACAAATTCGATTTTAGCCTTGATGTAGACCCNCTTTATTGTAGTTTCCACTTCCAATACTTCTTCATTATGGCCCTTTTTCAGTAGTTTTAGTATGGGTTCAAAATCCCCTGCCCTTTTATAGGTACCTATGGCAATTATTGAATCCCCTTCTTCTATATTGGTATTCTTTATACCTATAACTTTTAAAGATTGGCCAGTCAAATTTCCATCATCTTGTCCAATGGAATTATCTCCAATGATTACAATATCTCCAGCCCTAAGCCTTCCACTCTGGTGTTTAATCTGTGAAATATTGCTAATACCAAAGATTTCCTTTGCCTTACGGTTATAAACTTGAATTTTCCCCTCTTTATCTATTACAATAAAGCCTTCCGACATCATATCGGTAAACATCTTTACGAAGTTTTCAGATTTAAAGTCCACAATACCACCCTCAAGTAAAATTGTCGAATCTTAGTAATTATTATACTACAATAATTGTCTTTTCCAAGTAGAAAAAAAAGACCCTAGTTATTTACTAGGGTCTTTAATATAAAAGAATTAAAAGACTGTTCCTATGCCAGTTATGGTTTTAGCTAAATCTTCCTTGTAATCCTCATGTTCTGGATTTAGACTATTGATTTTTACTCCATTTAAGCTGGAGCTGGAATGAATATATTTATCATTGCCTATATACATGGCCACATGGCCTGGGAAGTATAGAAGATCTCCCGGCTTTATCTCCTCCATGGATATCTTTCTCATATATTTTTCTTTCAATTTGGCATCTCTGTAAATAATAATTCCGTTTAACAGATAGGATATGGAACATAGGCCTGAACAGTCGATGCCTAAGGGGCTTTTCCCTCCCCACCTGTATTGGGTTCCTAAGTATAGCATGGCAGTATCTACCAAATCTTTTCTCAACTGTTCTTCATTGTTTTTATCAAAGCTAGTTATCTTATCTCTTAGAAAGACACTTCTGACCCATCCGGTACTATCATCGGCCAATTGTATTTCAGTCCAATTGTCCTCCTCATTACCAGTAGTTATGACAGTGGCCCCCCTAGTTAATATGCCTTTTACATAGCCCTTGTAGCTTGCTTCAGACATTATATCTACTACTGAATGGAAGACCACCTTATTTGCCTTTTCCTTCCAAGCCCTTGCTTTTTCATCGTCCATTATCATATTTGAACTATGTACATAACCATAATAATCGTAATGGGTTTCTACATAATACCAGTTATCTTCCTTCTCCTCAAGGATTTTAACTACCATGCCATATAAGCCTTCATCAGCCATTTCGCTGTCAAACTTTGGATGTAGGTTTATGGGAACTAGTGCCTTTGATAAGATTCCCCATTGTGGTTTATTCAAATCCATCACCTCGCCAATTGTTAATCTATTTTAAAAAGTAATCATAGGCTATTTTTGAAATCCTTCCTATAATTTGGCTACCTTTAACGTCATCTTTGGCATTTTTTGTAAAGACCCCAATTAAATAATCAGGGTCTAGGAAGATTCCTATATCATGGTTTATACCGCTTAGGCTGCCTGTTTTGTGAGCTATAGTTACATCTTCATGTAAATATCTTCCCAATTTATCCCTATATTTTTGCTTTGTGAGTATATCTAGCCCTATTTGACACCAGTGGGGTTTAAGTATGGTTTTATTGTAAATCCCCTCCATAATCAGTGCCATGTCCATAGGGCTGGTAAGATTATCTATTCCCTTCTTTGCTTTTTCAAAATCTAGCATCTTTCTCTGTAATATGGTATCCTTACAGTTTAATTGCCTTAGCCTTTCATTGATATTGTCAATGCCAAGCAAATCAATTAATACATTGGTGGCAGTATTATCGCTTACTATTATCATCAGGGTAATTAAATCAATTAATGGATATTCATCTATTGACAAGTCCGACACTATACTATATTTTATCCTATCCTCTAGCCTTATCTTTATTTTTTGATTTAAGGTATAAACCCCCTCCTCCACCTGATATAGGGCTTCAACCATTATGGGAACTTTAATAAGACTAGCTGAAGGATATATTTCCCTTTCATTATATTTAAAAATCCACTTATCCCGGGTTAAATCCTTTATAATAACCGAAATATCCCCCTGGAAATTTTCAATTTCTTTCATAATATTATCTATCATATATTTCACCTTCATCTGTTATAGGAATAGGACTTCTTAAATAGAAAATCTAATCAAGCTCATGGCATAATATATATACTATCCTATTCCATGCCCTTTCAAATTCAGAAACCTTATATTCTCTCCGAACAGTTTCTACTTCCTTAGCTGCAGGGTCGTTTACTATTATATATTCTTCTCCATCCTTAACCGTAAATCCCCTTATTACTATTAGGTGGCCGCTGGGATAGGCCTGAGGGGCTCCACTAATTTCATCTTCTGTCTTAGTCCTAATGGATGCTATAAGTGGAATACCCTTAGATATTTTTTCCTTTATATCATCTACTGAAGTAAACCTTTCTACATAGGAATATTTACATTTTGTACCGCCATAGGCAGCATTAAAAGACCAATTTCCATAAATATTAAATTCCTTATCTAAAACATTTGCTGCTACTTCCTCCGTATCTATCTTGTGGCCATAGTATTCCAGTACCATGGATAAGGAAGTTGGGCTGCAGATTACATTTCCTATTTCAGGTACTACCATTTGAGACCTTTCAGGCACCTTTAAGTCTACTAGGTAGGTCTTATCAGCAGCAAATACCGGCTTACTCTTTTCCTCTAGGTTTAAGGCTATAAATACATTTCTAAGNCTAGGACCCGGTATATTGGTATCCTCCCTACTTAATCTTATGGAATACCTAAGGGCTTCAGCACCCTTATCCCCTAGGACTTCTAAGGTATCTATATTCATCTTGGCTATTTCATCCTTTTGATTTCTTATACTGCCCCTAAATCCATTTAGGGACCATTTGCCACAGGAAAACCATTGGGACCAGTTTTCCCCCACCCTGACCTTTACCAAGATTTCTATTTCCGTACCATCTGGTGTATCTACATTCCAAGACATTACCAAGTCTTTAAAGGCTTTAGTTTTTATAATGGGAGAAATATATTTCCCCTTAATAGATAGATTGTCTAAGATGATTTCCCCTTCCCTATTTATTGTTATATTTTCTTTTTCACCCTTAATAAAATCTTCTCCCTTATTTATAATCAATCTAGAATCATAAAAGACTTCCTCAGCAATCTTAGTACATCCTGCCATCGATATCATAACCCCCAGTAATATAAGAACTATTTTATATAAGCACCTGTACCCCATTTTTCTCTAAGATCTTTTTATACCCCTCCAATTCTCTTTTATTAGCAAGGACAAAGTGTTCAGGCTCTATTTCAATCCACTTTGGTGGATCTTCATCATAGTCGAAGTGACAGTTAGGATCATAAACTTCTAAGTTCTTAGACCTTTCCAACTTAGGATCAGGTATTGGAATTGCTGAAAATAGAGCCCTGGTGTATGGATGTAGTGGGTTTTGATAAAGCCTTTCCGTCTCTGCCAATTCTACTATCTTACCCTTGTAGATTACTGCAACCCTATCTGTTATGAACCTGACTACAGACAAATCATGGGCTATGAATAGGTAGGTTAAGCCCTTTCTCTTTTGCAAATCGGCCATTAAGTTAAGGACCTGGGCACGAATGGAAACGTCTAGGGCTGATATGGGCTCATCTGCAATTATAAGGTCTGGCTCCATGACAATGGCCCTTGCTACCCCAATTCTCTGTCTTTGGCCACCAGAGAACTCATGGGGAAAGCGGCTTAGAAACTCTGGTAGTAAGCCTACGTCTAACATGGCCTTTTCTACCTTAGCCTTTCTTTCTTCATCGGTTTTGTAGTTTTTCAAGTTGTATAAGCCTTCAGATACTATATATTCAACCTTGGCCCTTTCATTTAAAGAGGCCATAGGGTCTTGGAATATCATTTGAATCCTTCTTGTTACTTCCTTATCTAGTTCCTTGTCTATGTTCCCATTTATTTTTTTGCCATCGAAGATAATCTCTCCTGCAGCTGGCTCAACTAGCCTAATAATAGCTCTTCCTATGGTGGTCTTTCCTGAACCAGACTCCCCAACTAGGCCAAAGGTTTCTCCCTTGTAGATGTGGAAGCTGACATCATCTACTGCTACAAACTTCTTTCTCCTCTTGCCAAATTCTACTCTTAAGTTTTTAACCTCCAACAGGATTTCTTTACTTCTCTTATCCATTGCTTTCAACCTCCCATTGCTGCCTTAATGCCCTTATGGACTCTGGGGGTTCCACCTTTGGAGCCCTAGGGTCTAAGAGCCAAGTTTTTGCCTTGTGGGTAGGGCTAACTTGGAAATAGGGCGGCCTCTTTACAAAATCTATCTTTAAAGCCCTGGGGTTTCTTGGAGCAAAGGCATCTCCCTTTATATCGTAAAATAGGTTTGGTGGAGTTCCCTTTATGGTAAAAAGCTCCTGCCCCTTAACTCCTAGTTGTGGTAAAGATGATAGTAGGGCCCAGGTATAGGGATGTTGAGGATTATAGAATACTTCTTCACATAGGCCTATTTCAATTATGTCTCCTGCATACATTACTGCTATCCTATCGGCCACATTGGCTACTACTCCCAAGTCATGGGTGATGTATATGGTGGTCAAATTATATTTCTCTTTAAGCCCCTTTAATAATTCCAGTATCTGAGCCTGTATAGTCACGTCTAAGGCTGTAGTTGGTTCGTCACATATTAGGATCTTAGGATTACAAGCAACTGCTATGGCTATTACTACCCTTTGCCTCATACCCCCTGAAAATTCATGGGGATACTGGTTATACCTTTTTTCAGGATCATGTATACCTACATCACTTAAGTACTGTATGGTCAATTTCTTGGCTTCCTCTCCCTTAATACCTTGGTGGAGCTCAATGGCTTCTTGCACCTGTTTCCCAATGGTTTTTAGAGGATTTAGAGATGTCATTGGGTCCTGAAANACCATGGCTATCTTTTTCCCTCTAATCTTTAGCCAGTCCTTTTCTGATTTATATTGGGCTAAGTCTTCCCCTTCAAACATAATGTTGCCAGAATCTATCCAGCCATTGGCATCTAAGAGCCCCATAAAGCTTTTGGTAAACACCGATTTTCCAGATCCCGACTCACCAACTATGGCTAAGCTTTCTCCTTCGTACAGGTCTAAAGAGGCTTCTCTAATGGCAGTTAGTATTTGTCCTCTTAGTCTAAACTTGATTACTAAATCTTTTACTGATAATATAACTTTCCTATTGTCCATATAGTACACCTCCTAAACATGGTTTTTGGGATCTGCTGCATCGGAAAACACGTTGCCCAAGATATAAAAGGAAATAGTTATTACGGACACAACTATTGAAGGGAAGATAAGCTGATATCTTTGTGATGGATTTAATATCAAAAGCCTTCCCTCATTTACCAGGTTACCTAAGGAAGGAGTTTTAACAGGTAAACCTAAGCCTATATAGGTGAGGAATACTTCGTACCCAATTGTTGAAGGAATTGATAGGGCTATGGTTAGCATGATTACAGAGACTAAGTAAGGTAGTAAGTTCTTTGTAATTATCCTTCTTGTTGGAGTACCTAAACACTTGGAAGCTAAGTTGTATTCCCTGTCCCTGATGATTATGGTCAAGTTCCTTACGAAACGGGCCATGTCTATCCAGGAAGTCAAGCAAATGGCAAATATCATGGTGAACATACTTGGCTTCATAATATAGGTCATCAATATCAGAATTATGGTCTTAGGTATATTATTTATAATATTGTAGATTTCAGTTATAGGTCTATCTAGCCATCTTACATAACCCCACAAGGCCCCTATAGTTATTCCTACTATTGCCTCCCATAGGCCAACTATTATGGCAATCATAAGTGAGGTCCTAGTACCACTCCATACCCTGGCCCATAAATCTTGGCCGATGGAGTTAGTTCCAAACCAGAACTCCTCATTTGGTCTTATATTCTTTAGAGGCAGGTTGGTTTCTGGATGGTTATGGATTTTGGTAGGTGACTTCTGGTTAGGCAAATATGGCTGAATAAAAGTAAATAGAAGTAAGACTGCCATTAAAATCAAGAGGAAGGCAGCTAGCCTATTTGAAATAAAGACCTTCCAGGTAGAGCGCCAATATGAATAATTTGAATAACCACCACGTTTAGCCTCTTCTTCATCGAATTCTGCAAATTCAAATAGTTCATCTTCTTTTATGCTGTTTTCTATACTATTTCTCAGTTTGTTTACTGCACCTTTACCCATTATCTAGCGCCCCCTTTGCGTTCCAATTTGATGCGAGGATCAAATAAGGCCATTAGTATATCTCCTAGGAACAATCCTACTATACCTATTGATGAATAGATAAGCACTAAGGCCTGTACTAAGGTGTTATCTTGCCTTTTGATTACTTCAACTAAGAGCCCACCCATGCCTGGTATAGAATACAAGGACTCTATATAAATAGAACCTGAAATGGTAAATAAGATGGTAGCAGGCAGATACTGGGCCATGGGAACAAAGGCATTACGGAAGACATGCCTTACCATGATTTTTTTGCTGTCTAAGCCTTTTGCNCTAGCCAATTTTACATAGTCCTTGTTTAGCTCATCTACCATGTACCTCCTTATCCACATGGCATAGCTGGCTATTCCACCTAAGGACATGGAAATAGTTGGCAAGATCCAGGTCTTAGGGTCATCTATTTTGAATAGCATAGGTAATTTGAAAATATCTGTTATATAAATTTGTATAAATAGGAAGTATACTGCTGCAGGTACAGCCCTGACAAATACTATATATCCAGTACCTAGTTTGTCCCAGAATTTAGACTTGTTTCTGGCCATAGCAATACCTAAACTTATCCCTACTATCAAGGAAATAGCTATGGAAGCCAATCCAAAGTACAATGAATAAGGAACCTTGTCCTTTATTATCTCCATAACAGGCACCCTTGGCCTAAAGGTTATGGATTCGCCTAAGTCGCCCTTTAAAAGATTCTTGTAGAAGTTTATCAACTGTATGTGTATAGGGTCTCTTAAGCCCATGCTGGTAAGTATGGCTTCTCTTTGTGCTTCGTCTAACTTTTCATAGGCGTCGCCAAAGTAGCCTTCTTCAGGCAGTAGCCTCATAAGCAAGAAGACAACTGTAACTATGATGAATAGGGTAAGTAGGGACTGAAATAGCCTTTTAATCGAATATTTGAGCATTTTTTCCCCCTCTTTCTAAGTGTCAACTTTTTATGCAAAACAATATCCAAAAGGAATATGTAATTTGTGAAATTAATTTTTAACCTAGGATTACAGAAGTAATCCTAGGTTAATTTATCTATTATTGGCTAGCTTTTTTTAAAGCTTCAACACGTTCTTGCTCCCATTTTTCCAGCTCTTGTAGGAACTCTTCTGTATTCATTGGTTTGTCTAACAATTTATGGCCTTTATATCTTTCTGGTGATACACCAAATGGTGAATACATTGATTCAAATGGGTTAAGTCTGCTGGCTGAATATCCGCCGCCACCTACTGCATATGGTATAACGAAGGCTTCTTCTATTAAGAAGGCTTCAGCTTCTGCAAACAGTTCATATCTCTTTTCTATATCATTTACTTCGGCCCTAGCTGCATCTACCAGATTTGTATACCTCTTTTCTCCATTAGGATCATTATAGCCTTCCACATATTCTGGGAAGTTATATGTTCCGCCTGGATAGAATGGATCTGTGTAGGTTTCAGGGTCAGCATAGTCTGGGCCCCAGTTACATTCTAGGAAAGCGTATTTACCAGACCTTCTAACTTCTGATAAGAAGTTTGTTGGTGGTCTAGCATCTATTACTATGTCTATATAGTCTGTACCTAATAGGTTTTCCATTTGCTGTTCTACAACTTGTGCCCTGTTAGCCCATTCAGTACTACCTGAGTTATATGGCATGTAGACTATTATTGGGAATTTTACCTTTCCTTCTAATTCCTTCTTAGCCTCATCCCTATACTTCAATGCTAAATCTGGATTGAAGGAGTCTGTATTGGTAAATTCTTTAAGCTTGCCAAACTCTACATAGTCTTTTCCTTCAAAGTTGACGAAGTTCTTTGGAGTAATAGTATTGGATAATCTTTGTTCTGGGTTGTATGGTTCTGCAGTTGTCATGGCCGCTACCCTGTCTAAGGCATGGAACAATGACTTACGGAAGTTGCGGTTGTTCACTGCAATCTTCCAGTTTTCTGGTTCGTACTCTTCATCAAACTTAGGATCGAAGTTTAGTGCATAGAAATAGGAGTAGAAGCTGGTCCTATTAGGCCTGATTAAATCTTTTCTCGCTGGGTCCTGCATCCATTCTTCTACTAAGGATGCTGGTATACCTGAATAGTCAACTTCTCCACGGACGAATAGTTCAGGACCTAGGGTTGCTGCTTCCTGGTTATATGTCATTACAATCCTGTCTATGAAGACATTGTCCTTATCCCAGTAGTTTTCGTTTTTTACTAGGATTCTCCTGCTTTGTGGCTCNAATACTTCCATAATGTAAGCTCCATTGTAAAGGAAGTTTACATTGTCTGTACCAAACCTATCTCCTACTTCTTCTAAGAAGTCCCCGTTGGCTGGTAGGAAGCATACATAGTTTAGCATGGATAGGAAGTATGGAGTTGGTTTTTTCAGCTTATATTCAAGTACATAGTCTGAAACTGCCCTAACTCCTACTTGGCTGAAGTCAGTAATTTCGCCCTTGTAGTACTCTTCTGCATTTTCAATAACGCTATAGAATATATTAGCAGTTTTAGACTCATTGGCAGGATTTAGTAAGTACTTAGCAGCATCTACCCAGTCATGGGCTGTAACTTCTGCGTATTCTTCTCCGTCATGGGTTACCCACTTAACCCCTTCGCGGATCTTTAGGGTCCATACTAAGCCATCGTCTGAAACTTCCCATTCAGTTGCTAGTCCTGGTACTGCAACTCCGTATCTATCAAAGTCGATTAAGCTGTCTACAAAGTTTGCTGCCAATGCGAATTCTGCAGTAGTTGAAGTTACCAGGTAGTTTAATGTAGTTATTTCACCTGAATAAAGAACTGAATATTCTGCAATCTCATCTTCTTTGTCTGTTGAAGTTTCATCTGTCTTAGGTGAACAAGCTGACAAAACTAAGATTAGCACTAGCATTAAAGCTAATAGTCTTTTCATTTTTCTCCCCCTTTTTATTAGTTTAATAATTTAATATTAAAAGGAATTATATTAAAATTTCCCTCCTTTCCTTTTTTTATAGCAGTATGGTTGTGGAGTTTTTTGATTGAGTTTTATTGTTGTAACTGTCTAAATACTCTTGATGGCCTTTCCCTTTGTAGGAAAAATCTATTAAAATTTTAAGTTGCCAATTTCCTTAAAGCCTAAGCCAGGCTCATTATTTAATGTAATCCTGTAATCCTTAAAGGTAGGTCCGCCTACAATTGGATCTTCCTTACATAGTAAGGGCCCATCTAAATCGACCTTGGTGATTACACTCTTTGCTGCTGCCAAATGAACTGCTGCACTGACGCTTAGTTTGCTTTCTAACATACAGCCTATCATACATTCTACACCATAGGTTTCGGCAATGGAGCAAATCTTTAAGGCATTGTGTATACCACCAGTTTTCATCAGCTTAATATTTATTAAATCAGCTGCCCTGTTTTGGATGATTTTTATGGCATCTAAGGGAGAAAATACTGCTTCATCTGCCAAAATAGGAGTATATACATTATCTGTTACATATTTCAAGCCTTCTAAATCGTTGGCATGAACAGGTTGTTCTACTAATTCAATATTAAATCCCTTATCCTCCATTTTTCTAATGATCCTAACGGCTTCCTTAGGAGACCAGCCCTGGTTTGCGTCTAATCTTAAATCTACATCGTAGCCAACTGCCTCCCTAATAGCTTGGATTCTCTTCATATCCATTTCAGAATCAAGGCCTACCTTAATCTTCAAAGTTCTATATCCTAGCTTTACGGCCTCAATACTATCCTCTGCCATTTCCTCAGGTGAGTTTACGCTTATTGTAAGATCTGAAATAATTTCATCCCTATAACCACCTAAGAGCTTATATAGTGGAGAATTATGGTATTGGCCAAAGAGATCATATACAGCTATATCTACAGCTGCTTTGGCACTAGTGTTTTTAAGTAATGACTTATCAATTCTTTTCATTATTTCTTCAATGTTCTCTATTTCTAGCCCTATTAGATTTGGCTTTATATAGTCTTCTATGGCAGTTTTTATAGATCCAAAGGTGTCTCCAGTAATTACTGCCGTTGGAGCAGCTTCACCATAGCCTATATGGCCTGTATCCGTTGTTATTTTTACTACTATATCTTCAATGCTATGGACAGTTCTTAAGGCTGTTTTAAAGGGTTTCTTTAAAGCTACAGTTATTTGTCCTACCTGTATGTCTTTTATCTTCATGAAAATACACTCCTTTATAACAGTTAACGNAGAAATGCCTCTAAGGGAATATCCAAATAAGGAGTTGGTTCCTCTATATTATCTACAAAATGCCACCATTCGTTTTCATAAGACCTGAAGCCTACGCTATTCATGACTTTATGTAGGTAATCTACGTTTTTTCTAGCTTCCTTAGTCATGTACTTATAGCTGAGTTTTCCCCTTTCAGAAAAATCATCGAAGTCGCTGGGCATTTCTAGCTCATTTCCATCTTTATCTACTAAGGTAATGTCTACAGCCATCCCATTATTGTGCCTCGGCCTAAATCCAGACGTAATTGGTTTTTCAGGAGGCTTAGCAACATAATCGTTGTAGGGACATGCTTCAAAGAGGATTCTCTGTACATGTAACGGCCTATAGGCATCCCATACTTTTATGCGAAAGCCATCTTTTTTAAATATATTATGTGCTTTTACTAGTTTCTCTCCCGTTTCTTTCCTTATGGCACATACGGGTACTGGATATATTATTTTTCCTGTAAAATTATTGGTACTTGCATATCTTAAATCTATAATGAAACTATCATCTAAGTCCTTCAACAAGACTAAGCCCTCTATTATCCTTATTGTATTCTCCCCCTTTAATTGCAATTTCTTTATGTTTTGGAATACATATATTATAACACTTTACATTATCTAATTAAAGTGATTAATTGATACTATAATATAAACATCCTTGCAGTAATTAAATCTAGGACATCCTTAGCCTGATATTCAACAGTATAGCCATCAATTAATTTTGCTCCAGGATAATATTTTGCCCTATAGGCATCCTGGTGGTCCTTAAATCTAATTTCCAGTACTGGATTTTTAGGCGGTTTAATCCTACATAGGTCAATATTTTTAAGGGCTTTTTTTACTCCCTCTTTTATTAGTTCGCAGGCCCTATCTGGATGAATATTAAATGTGGCGCCTCCAACTCCAGATTTCACTGCAACAGTTTCTATATTGGCAACTAATCTTTTACTATTTTCACAGAGCATTTTGTCTCCAGACAAAAATACTACCGGTACTCCATAATATGCAGCAATTAATGTATTTATTGTAAATTCTGAGGCAATTTCACCATTTATTTTTAACCAGGTACATTTTTTGCTGTCCATGGTATGGGCTAGTGGATTTCCATTTTCTCCAGAAGCTGAATGATATCCTATAAATATTACAGCATCAAAACTTTCGTCTATGCCAGCCATCATAGATTCTGGAGAAGATGTCCATCCTCTGATTACAGACGCTTCCTTTGGCAGCTTAGATATATCAAGATTTCTTGCGTAATCATGGGCATCCTTTATTATAATTTCCTTTGCTCCTGCTTCCAATGCCCCTTGGCAGGCTGCTATTGTTTCCTTAATCATCTGGTTTACTGCCCAATTATACTCATGATGGCCTAATTCAGTTTCATTCCAAGATGTTACGCCTGTTATACCTTCAATGTCAACACTTATAAAAACCTTCATCTTATCAACCCCTTTTCGTCTTATTGTCGAACCTTCCTTTATATATCATTTCTTAAAAGGTCTTCATAGGTTTCCCTTTTAACTATAAGCCTATCTTTTCCATCCCTTATCATAACCACCGCAGGTCGTGGAAGCCTATTATAATTACTGGACATGGAATAGTTGTAGGCACCAGTGGATAAAACTGCTAAAATGTCCCCCCTCTCCACCTCAGGTACCTTTAGGTCCCAGATTAGAATGTCTGCAGATTCACAGCATTTTCCTGCTATGGTTACTACTTCAGTAGCTTCTTCATTAATCTTATTAGCCACTACAGCTTCATATTTTGCTTGATATAGGCTTGGCCTTGGGTTGTCGGGCATACCTCCATCTATGGAAACATAGGTCCTGATTCCCGGAATTTCCTTAATGGCCCCTATGGTATAGAGGGTAATTCCTGCTTCTCCCACTATCCATCTGCCAGGTTCTATTATAATAAGGGGCCTTTCTAGACCGTATTCTTGACAGTTTTTTTCTACTTCTTCCATTATGGCATCTGTAAAATATGATATGGATTTTCGCTTCTCATCTTCTGTATAATGTATGCCATAGCCTCCCCCTGTATTTAATTCCTTAGTGATAAAACCATATTTATCTTTCACATCCTTCATTAGCCTGGTCATAATCCTAATTGCCTTTATATGGTTATCATTTTCTAAAAGCTGAGAACCTATATGAAAATGGAAGCCAAGTAATTCTAAATTTTCCATACTTAGGGCCTTTTTTATAGCCATTTCGATAGTCTTCTCAGTTAAGGGGATACCAAATTTTGAATCTACCTGGCCTGTTTGGATATACTTATGGGTTTGAATATCTAAGCCCGGGCTTATTCTAAAGAGAATATGGGCCTTTTTATTATATTTTTTTGCAATATTGTCTACTATTTGGATTTCATCTATATTGTCTACTACTATTCTTCCTACATCATTTTCTATTGCCATTTCCAGTTCTTCTATGGTCTTATTATTGCCGTGAAAGATTATCTGGTCCATGGGAAAGTCAACTTCTATGGCAGTATATAATTCTCCTCCAGATACTACATCCATTCCAAGGCCTTCCCTCTTTATAATCCTGGCCATTTCCTTGGTCAAAAAAGCTTTACTGGCATAAACAGCCATGGTTTTTGGGTATTTTTCCAAGAAGTCTTTTTTTATCTCGGCACATCTATCTATAATATAATCTTCAGACATTACATATAGGGGTGTTTTATATTTTTTTGCTAATTCAACTGTATCACATCCTGCAAAAATAAAATTACTCATCTTTTCCATCTCCTTCATTAGTTAGTCCCTCATTTATGAATTGCAAAAAATATGCCAAGATATGGGTTGTATTTTTCAACATTCTTTCAAGACAAGTGAAAATTTTCTGAATAATCCTTCCTTTTTTTCGGGACTGATTTCCTAATTTCCGGAAAATTTTATAGTTTTTTATTCTTTCTTCATATCCAGGAGCCTTAAAATTCCCTTAGTCTGCAATAGTAGGCCTACCCTTAAACATTCTTCATCTACTATAAAGTTTTCATTGTGTATTGGGGCTGTCCAGCCTTTAAGCTTATTTCCACATCCTAAGAAATAGTAGGCCCCCCTGGCTTTTTCTAAAAAGAAGGAAAAGTCATCTGCTCCTAAGCTTGGAAGTTCTTTAAAACTTACCTTATCCTTCCCAAGGGTTTTTTCTGCAATATCCTTTAAAATATCCACTACTTCATCATCATTGATAAGGACTGGATAACCCTCCTCAATACTTACAATGGCCCTTGCCCCATGGGCCTTAGCAGTATTTTCTGCTATTTCCTTTATCCTTTTAATTGCAAACTTTCTAGTATTTTCATCTAAGGTTCTAAGGGTTCCTGATATAGTAGCTTCTCCTGGTATTATATTGTTTTTTACACCTCCATGAATCTGGCCTATGGTAACTACAGCAGGGTTTAATGGAGATATATTTCTACTTACTATGGATTGTAAGCCTAAGACTATATGGGCGGATACTACAATTGGATCTATAGATTGGTCAGGATAGGCTGCATGGCTAGATTTACCAATTACCTTAATGGAAAATTCATTGGATGAAGCATTTAGCTTCCCATATTTTAATTGTATGTAGCCTGCATCTAACTGAGGTGTAACGTGGAGGGATAACATAAAGTCTACCTTGGGATTATTTAAATGGCCTTCATCTATCATTGGCTTTGCTCCGCCAACGGTTTCTTCCGCAGGCTGGAAAAATATTTTCACATTCCCCTGAAGTTCATCTTCCATTTCCTTTAAGATTTTTGCTACACCTAAATGAATTGCTGTATGGACATCGTGGCCACAGGCATGCATTACTCCTTCATTTAGGGATTTATATGGCAGATCATTTACTTCCCTTATGGGTAAGGCATCTATATCTGCCCTTGCCCCAACGGTGATGCCTTCTTTCTTTCCCCTAATAATGGCAACAACTCCTGTCTTAGCCACACCATTTATATGCTCTATGCCCCAATTACTTAAATATTCACAGATTTTACTAGAAGTTCTAAATTCCCTTTCACTTAGTTCAGGGTACATATGAAAATCTCGCCTTATTTCTACTATTTCATTGAATAATTTATCAACCCTTCTTTCTAAATCCATATCTCTCTCCTATCCAATACTATTTATATTATGAAGCATTTAAATAATAGAGGTGTTTTTACAGTATATATAAACTATACTTTGAGTTATTTATATATTATAATATATTAACAGATTTTTTGCTTTATTTGTACAATTAAAGGATTTTTCTTCCGTGGAATATTTCCCTGTTTCCGGACTAGCCCAAATAAAAAATTACCAGGTAGTTCCTGGCAATTTTCTTCCATATTTTTTTTCCTTATTTTTATAATTTCATGGCAAAATTCTTTCCAAATTCCCTACACTTTTCTAAGGCTTCTTGGTCTGGATTCCATAGGACCCTTATTCCCTCTTGTACAACTTCTATTTTAGCGTCTTTAAGCTTTCCTTCTATAATGGCCACTGATTCACCAGACCATCCATAGGAACCAAAGGCTGCAGCCTTCTTATTTTTAAATCCTAAGCCTCTTAGCATTTCAAGGAGGCCCCCTGTAGCATTCATTATACCCTTATTCACTGTAGAAGACCCGAATAACATGGCCTTAGATTTAAACAGTTCTGTAATTATATCGTTTTTATCTGTTTCAGCTGCATTATATAGTTTCACTGCTGTGTCTGGGCTTACAGATTTAATACCCTCAGCAATGGCCTCTGCCATTCTCTTGGTACAGTTCCACATAGTATCATATACTATAGTTATCTGATTTTCCTGGTAGCCATCTGCCCATTCTAAGTATTTTTCTACTATTTGGGCTGGATTATCTCTCCAAATAATACCGTGGGATGTGGCTATCATATTAAGGGGTAAATTAAAACTTAATACCTCTTTAATCTTATTTGTCACTAGGGTGCTAAAAGGAGTCAGTATGTTGGCATAGTATTTTATGGCCTCTTGATAGAGTTCACATTGGTCTACTAAATCATTGTACATTAAATCCGAGGCATAGTGTTGTCCAAAGGCATCGTTTGAAAATAGGATGTTGTCTCCATCCATATAGGTCATCATACTATCAGGCCAGTGGAGCATTCTGGCTTCAACAAAGGTTAAAGTAGATTCACCAATATTTAGGGTATCACCAGTCTTTACTTCTACAAAATTCCAGTCCTGATGATAATGTCCCCTCAGGATTTTAGCACCATTAGATGTACAATAAATTGGAGTATCCGGTATTTCCCTCATCAACAAGGGTAAGGCTCCACTATGGTCTACTTCTCCATGCTGGCATATTATATAGTCTATTTCCTTTAAGTCAATTTCCTTCTTCAAATTGTCTACAAATTCTTGAGCAAAGGGCCCCCAAACCGTATCAATAAGTACTGTCTTCTCATCCCTAATTAAGTATGAATTATAGGAAGACCCCTTATGAGTTGAATATTCGTCACCATGAAATGTCCGCAATTCCCAGTCAATTTTCCCAACCCAGGTAACCTTATCTGTAAGTTTAAAGCTCATGGTTTTACCTCCCTTTGTTTTCTTAGTAATAGATATACCCATTTTACATGGTTTGATTCTTTAGCTACAAGTTTCAATAAATTAAATAAATTTAATAATTATCCATATTTTAGTTGATATGGGTAATAATTATAATACAAGTAAAAAAGAGGTGAATAATTTGGAAGCTATTGAAATAATGGTTAAGGAACATGACAATATTAGAAGAATGCTTAAGGTAATGAGAAAGATTTGTTATAATTTAATGACTAAATCTGATTATGATCTAGGAGATTTTCCTAAAATAATAGATTTTGTTAGGAATTACGCTGATAAACACCATCATGGTAAAGAGGAAGACATATTGTTTACCACCATGAATAGGGAAATAGAAAAGCTAGCAAAATCTGGGGCCATTACTGGAATGTATATTGAACACGATAATGGCAGGCTTTATATGAATAATTTAAAAACAGCCCTAGAGGAATTTAAAAAGGGCAATGATGAGGCCAGATTAGATATTATAGCCAATGCCATTTCCTATACAGACCTATTGGATAGACATATAGAAAAGGAAAATACTGCCATGTATAAATTTGCTGAAAGAATGCTAAATGACAGGGTGAAATCAACAGTGGATGCTGAATGTAGGAAGATAGAGAAGAAGGCAGCAGAAATGGGAATTCAAGAAAAATATTTAAAGCTTTTAGATGAATTGGAAATAAAATACCTTAAATAGAATAAGGGTCTTAGGGATATAAAATGCTTATCCCTAAGACCCTTATTCTATTTCCTTAAGAGCCTCCATGTCCAATATTACAATTCTCCTATGGCCTATCAATTTTATAATTCCCATATCCTGAAAGGCAGCTAATTTCCTGCTTAAGGTTTCTTGACTCATACCTAAGTAGGAGGCCAAGTCCCTTTTACTCATCTTTAAGATGATTTCATTTCTCCCCTCTGCCATATTGATTAAGGCCTGTGCAATTCTTTTTTCTACTCCATGAAGGCTAATATTCTCTATCAGGCTTTCAGACTTTTCCAGCCTCTTACTTAATTCTTCTATAACTTTAAGGGCTATGGTAGGGTACCTTTTCATAAGCTCCTTCAGCCTTTTCCCGTCTATGACACAAACAATAGTCCTGGTCAATGCTTCTGCATTGTCAGTTAATGGCATGGAGCTAAAGAGGGATAGCTCTCCCATAAATTCTCCCTGGCCCAATACCCTGATTACCTGTTCCTTGCCAGAATCTGTAATCCTAGTAATCTTTACTTTGCCTGAATGGATTACATAAAGCTTCTCCCCCTTATCCCCTGCCATATATATCATTTGGCCCTTTTCGTATACCCTTTCCCTAGTTATTTTGGCTATTTCCATCATCTCATCATAGGTCAAATTGCTGAATATGGGGACTATCTCTATACAAGTCTTCCCTTCCCTATTAAAGCAATTACAGTTCATCTTATCACTTCCTTAAAATAATGCACCTTTTGCTAAAATCATTTCATCGATTTTCTCCTTTTCTACAGGCATACTAAAATAATAGCCTTGAGCTATATCGCATTTCATCTCCCTTAGAATGGACAATTGTTCAAAGTTTTCAACACCTTCAGCAATTACCCTTAGTCCCAACTGCTTTGCCAATAATATTATTGTACTAGAAATCAGTTTGTTTTTGTTGTTCTTTTCAATATCCCAAATAAAAGACCTATCTATTTTAACCTCGTTGACGCTCATTTCATTTAAATAGCTAAGGCTTGAATAGCCAGTGCCAAAATCGTCTATGGCAACTGCTATTCCAAGGCTTCTTAACTTATTCAAGACCTCTATAGTATGTTTGATATTAGATATGGCTATAGTTTCTGTAATTTCCAAAGTTAAGTTCTTAGGATTTAGTCCCGATTCATCTATGGCTGCCATGACTTTATCTACAAAATTATCCTGCTGGAACTGTTTAGATGAAATATTTACTGAAACTATTATATCATGTCCCTCATCCTGCCATTTTTTCCCATCCATACAAGCCTTTCTTAATATCCATTCTCCCATCTGTATAATAAAGCCGCTTTCCTCTGCCAGGGATATGAATTCATCTGGGTATAATAAGCCCCTTGTTGGATGCTGCCATCTGACTAAGGCCTCTACACCCCTTATTTCCCCAGTTGATATATCTACTTGAGGCTGATAGTGCAAAATTAACTCGTCCTTCTCCACTGCATGCCTCAGTTGATTAAGAAGCATCATCCGGTCTAAGCCTTCAGATTCTATTTCTTCCCCATAGATATAATAGGTATTGCCGCCTAATTCCTTAGACTTATATAAGGCAAGGTCNGCATTTTTAATTAAGGTATTTGCATCTNCTCCGGCGTCAGGAAAGGTGGCTATTCCAATACTGGTAGTTAAATATAAAGTATAATCCTTTACTATATATGGAGATTTAAAATCTATTAAAATCCTTTCTGCTAAATCAGTTACTTCCTTTATGTTTTTATAACGGTTTATCAGTATATAGAATTCGTCTCCACCTGCCCTAGCTACTATATCTCCCTCTTTAACTAGTTTGCTGAGGCGGTTTCCTAGCAGTTTCAATAAATAATCTCCCACATTGTGGCCTAAGGTATNATTTATATTTTTAAACCGGTCAATATCTAAAAACAAAATGGCAAAGTTAGATATTATTTCATCTGGGNTTTCAANCTTATTATTTACTTCTTCTACAAAATAAGTCCTATTGGGCAAAGAGGTAATTGGATCAAAATAGGCTAAGTTATAAATCTCCTTCTGCTGTTCCATTAAGTTCTTATTTGCCATTTCTAATTCATAAGTCCTTTTGGACACTTCTCTTTGTAATCTCTTGTTATATATATAAATGGAAATAAAAATTATAGCTAAAATTATAATTCCAAGTATTAACTTGTCCTTATAGAGGTCTAAAATCAATTTAAGACCACTTATGCTTTCACCAAACCATTTATTATATATGTTGTTATAGGTATTGTTTTCTTTAAGAAGCCAAAGCCCTTCTTCTAAGATATTTAATAGTTCTTCATTGTCCATGGAAACTGCTGGACCATATTTAACTGCTGAAATAGGTTCTCCTACAATTTTTATCTCATCTGTTAATTTATTTCTCTGCAAATGGTACAAGCCAACTAATTTATTTCCAAGTACTGCATCTACTTCTCCATTGGCTAAGGCCATTAGGGCTTCTTCTTGATCTATTTTAGGAAACAGGCTTACATTGGGAACTTTTAGTAGGATTGATTCATTATAGTCTCCTCGCTGGTAGGCAACTTTAAATCCGGCAAGCTCTTCAATATTGGTTATATGAATAGTATCCTTATGGACAAAAATTACTTGCTCATTTAAGACTGTAGAAGAGGTAAATTTATATTTTTTCAACCTTTCCTCATTTTGAGACATGCCAATAATACCATCTATTTCTCCATTATCTAAGGACCAAACTGCATTATCCCAACTCATGGGTATAATTTGAACTTCTATATCCATAATATCTGCAATGGCATTTATGATATCTACATTGAATCCAGTAAATCTTCCATTTTTATCTACATATTCATAGGGGGGATGGTTATAGTCACCTGCAAACTTATAGGCCCTTTGGCTATCTTTTGGGGTATTTTCTCCATGGACAAATAAACCATGACTTAGGATCACGATTATACAGGAAAGAATTATAATTCTATGGTACTTACTCATAAATTCATCCCCTTAATGAATTTATAGTATACAAAAAAATATGTTAAGAACCTAGACAGTTTTTAATATAAGCTATAAACTCATCGATGTCTTCCTTAGTGGTATCAAAAGACGTAACTAATCTAATAAGGCCAGTTTCTTCATCCATTACATAGAAATCAAACCTTTCACGTAAAGCCTGGATTAAATCCTTATCCATATGTGCAAATATTATATTGGTTTCCAAACCTTCTTTAAGTTTAATTTGGGGAAATTGAGATAGCTGGTTCACAAAATACTTACCCATTTTATTGGAATTCAAAACGTTTTTCTTCCAAAGTTCATCTGTCAAATAAGCTACAAACTGGGCTGATACAAATCTCATCTTTGATATAAGTTGCATTCCCTGCTTCCTGTGGAATTTAAAGGATTTGCTTATATCTTCATTGAATGAAACTATGGCTTCTCCCATCATCATTCCATTTTTGGTGCCTCCAAAGGATAATATATCAACTCCCGTATCCCTTATCATTTCTTTGAAACTAGTATTTAAGGCCACTACTGCATTGGCAATCCTGGCCCCATCTACATGAAGGTACATATTATTTTCATGGGCAAAATTAGCCAGCTCCCTAATTTCATCTATTGAATATAGGGTTCCCATTTCAGTAGTCTGAGAAATAGATATAACCCTAGGCTGTGATTGGTGCTCATCCCCTATGGAATGTAGAAATTTCCTAACCCCTTCTACATTTATCTTTCCATTTTCATTAGGCACCTGCAGTATCTTAGCCCCACTAAACCTTTCTAAGGCTCCACATTCGTCTACGTTTATATGGGCAGTATCTGCACAGACTACTGCCTCATAGGGCCTTAATATTCCACTAAGACTGATAACATTTGCAGCTGTTCCTGTGGTAACGAAATATACATCTACATCTTTCCCCATTAATTCACAAATTTTTTCTATGGCCTTTTCAGTTGTCCTATCATTTCCATAGGAATAATCATGACCATCATTGGCATTTACAATGGCTTCCATTATCTTAGGATGGACTCCAGAGTTATTGTCGCTCATAAACATTTTCATATGAAAACCTCCAAAAATTTCGACATTTCTTTTATTAGAATATCATATTTTTTGACATTATCAAATAGGCATATTGTCGTAATATTATACTACTATATGGCAGTATTATTCTATTTATTTCTGTGGTATAATTTATCCATAAAATCCCATAGGTGGTGAAAGAATGAAATCATATTTGATAGTTATAATAATTGGATATCTATTTGGATGTCTCCAATGGTCTTACTTTTTAAGTAAGGGAATCTTTAAAACTGACATTAGGACCCTGGGAGGAGGTAATGCAGGTGCATCAAATACAGTTGTCTCCTTAGGTTGGAAATGGGGGGTATTGGTAGCCATATTAGATATATTAAAGGCCATTGTCTCCATAGCCTTAGTAAGATATCTATTTAAACTTGCAATAATAGAGGGAGGTATTCAACATCTGTATCTAAATGGGCTCTTTGTAATCCTTGGCCACGACTTCCCATTTTTCATGGGCTTTAAAGGAGGTAAAGGCACCGCATCTCTTCTAGGCATGACAATAGCCATAGACTACAGACTTGGTGCCCTGGGTTTTTTAGTTATATTTATGGTTACTGTGCTAACAGATTATATAGCCTTAGGTACCCTATCTTTAGTTACATTTTTTATATTGGGAACTATTTACCTTAAATTTGGATTTATTCCTGTAATAATTACTATAATTATTGCTTCGTTAAGCTTCTACCACCACATACCTAATCTAAAGGCTATTAAAAACAAAGAAGAAAAAGGGCTTAGGGAAGCCTTAAGAAAAAGGTCAAAATCTAAAATTTAAACTTTGTAACCAATTGCTGCATTTCATCTGCTAAACTTGCCAGTGCCTCACTGGCATTTGCTATTTCTTCCATTGATGCAGTTTGCTCTTCAACAGAAGCTGAAGCTTCTTCTGTACTTGCAGCATTTTCTTGAGATATGGCTGATAGATTTTGCATTATTTCTATAATTAAATTCTTAGCATCTTCCATTTCTTGACTAGACACATAGATTTGATTGATTAATTGCTTTATCCTTTCTATTGCATCAGCTATTCCCTCAAATTTTATACTTGTATTAGTTACACTATTAGATTGAGACTTTACAATATCTTTTATATCTTCCATTGTATGAACTGCCTTTTCTGTCTTTAGTTTTAGATTTTCAATAATATTGGTAATTTCCTTTGTAAAGTTATTTGATTGCTCAGCTAGTTTTCTTATCTCTTCTGATACTACAGCAAAGCCCCTACCTGCTTCCCCTGCTCTAGCTGCCTCTATGGCTGCATTTAATGCCAATAGATTTGTTTGCTCCGCTATAGTTTGAATCATCTGACTTGCTTTTTCTATTTGGCTAGCACTTTCATCAACATCTTTAATTACTCCATAAATCTCTATTGAAGCATTGTCACTGGCTTTAGTATTTTCAACCAGTTCCTTAACTATCTCTAAGCCTTCATTCTTTAGTAGGTCTATTTCACCAGATGCTTCTTCTAAAACAGAAATATTATTGATATTTTCATTGATCTTCTTACCTAAGTTTTCAACTTCCAAGGCTCCTTTTTCTGTATCTACAGACTGCTCCTGAGCCCCTTTAGCTATTTCATCTATGGCTCTGGCCACTTCTTCTGCTGCAATGGCAGATTGCTGACTAGTGGCAGTCAATTCCTCAGAGGACGATGCTACAGATTGGGCTGCTGTTGAGATTTCCTTAATTAAGCCCACTAAGTTCTTGTCCATCTCAATTAGAGCATTGGAAATAATACCTACTTCATCTTTCCTATTTGAATGTTTGTAAATACTACTATTTTCTTCTATAGATAGATCATATTTTGAAAATCTTTCTACAATTTTAGATAGGTCTACTATTGGCCTAGAAACATTTCTTGCAAACAAGGCTGCAGCTAGTATGCCTACTAATAAAAAGCTAGCAGCTCCTATAATTATACTGTTTATTAGAATGTTTAAATCCCTTAAGACATCTTTTTCATTTGCCCCTATTCCTAACATCCAACCAGTAGTCTTTAAATAAGCCACTCCCATATATTTGTTATCGCCTTGTAGCTTATACCTTATTACCCCTTCATTTCCTATACCCAATTCTGTAATTGCCTCAGCTAGGTCCTGATAATCTCCACCAGTTTCTATGTCATCAAAAATACTTTTTCTATTGATTACATGGCTTTTATCAGGATGTGCCATAGCTATACCATCTTGGTTCATTAAGTAAGCATATCCATTATCTCCATAGCCCATTTCACCAATTATTGAGTTGAGATTTGAACTATCCTTCTTTCCAATTAATACTCCTACAATCCTATCATCCTTCCTAATAGGTGCAGCATAAACTATTATGGTTTCCCCTGTAGCTTCATTTACTATTACGTCCGATAAGTTAGCCTCCCCTTGAAATGCCTTTTCTATATAATCTACGTCTCTAACAATAGCCAGCTCATCACTTTTAACATATCTAGCTACCCTACTTGGGCTTACAAGAGCTATGTCAGCAAAACCTAGCCTGTCCACATCTTCGTATAGGGATTGATATAATACATCCCAATCCATTGTCTTAGTACCTTCCCTATTGGCCAATTCTGTAATATTACTTAAATTAACATTAATTAATGCATCAAGATGATTGGCTCCCTCTTCTGCCAGTTGAATCAGTGCATCATCAACAAGGTTTTTAATGGTATTGGTACTGATTCTCA
>JGI24714J26587_10000488_pt1 | contig 28624 bp, 32 predicted proteins | sample BioPla4DNA2_FD_26587 | JGI IMG/M metagenome (IMG submission 26587)
TTTCAGGNTAAGATAATTATTCCAACGTAGTCAGTTAAGACTTAGGGTAGTCAACTAAGGCTTTTACAAGCCTCCGTTTCTATAAACGGGGGTAGTTGACTCATATAAATTCTCGACATAAGATCTTTATGAAAGTTTTCAGGTAAATCTTCTTCTGGAAATTCCTTTAAAATATTTACTATATGTTGCATTTGATTAAGTTCTTCTGAACAATCAGCACATATATTCATATGTTCTTTAAATTTTCTTTTTTCCTGTTCATTCATAACATTATCTATATATTCCGACATCCTTTCTTTAAAACAAATACATTGTTTATTCATGCTGCACGACCTCCTTTCATCTTTTTCTTTATATATTTAGACTTTGTTATTTGAAAAAAGTTCTGACTGTAAAATCAATTCTTTTAAAGCATTCAGCGCCCTGTTAAGTTTGGATTTTACAGTTCCTATTTTTATCCCTGTTACATCCGAAATTTCATCATATGATAATCCTTGAATATCTCTTAACAATATTAATATCCTTTGATCTTCCTGCAGCATATTTATTGCTTTATAAAGTTCTTTAATTTTTTCTTTTTTTATTAATTTTTCCTCTGGAGTATCCTTACTTCCTGATATTTCAAATTCAGCCTGCCTTGTGTTGCCATGTTCGGGGTCTGGGTTGTCCAAAGAAATATTGTTGTATCTGTTTTTATTTTTTCTTAATTCATCAATAGATGTATTAACGGCTATCCTATACAGCCATGTCGAAAATTTTGACTTTTCATTGAAATTTTTCAATGATTTATAAACTTTTATAAATACTTCCTGTGAAATATCTTTAGCTGCTTCTTTATCTCTTATTATCCGAAGGACCGTATTGTAAACTTTTTTTTCATATTTGCTTATTAAATCTTCAAAAGCGTATATATCTCCGTTTTTTGCTTTATGCAATAAAATGTAATCATCTATTACATTCAAAGCCCCCACACCCCCTGGTTCAACATTATTTATATTATATAATAAAAATTTTTTTCGTTCAATGGCTAAATGGCATTCGTATTATAATTGCTCCAATTTAAACTTATAATATAATAAGTTTGATTGCGCTCGGAAGAAATTTTTTAAGGAGGAAATTACAAATGTATGTAATGAAAAAAGGAAAGGATTGTTTATTTATTATCGAAGAATCATCCAGAAAAATTGTTGAATCATATGATTTTTCAGAGTACCGTGAAGCTCTGGATGATTTGAATGAACTTAATAATCAACAGGAAAAAGAATTTGTGTTTTCATTCCTGCTGGCAAAACAAGGATGGCGAAATATTAACGGAAAGCCTGTTTTAGTTCCATTGGAGGATCCAAAAGAACACATCAGAAAAATAAAAGCTATAAACATTGAAGTCGCAAAAGAAAAATTATTTGAAATGTTCAACGGTATGCAAATCAGAAACATACACACATTAAAAACGGCTTAAAACAGCCGTTTTTATTTTTTATAGCAAAACAGGATTATAAGGAAAATAACAAGCATACAAGCAAAGCATAATCCGCAATGAATAAAATACTTTATATTTGATAGAAATAAGTTTCTAATTGAAACCATCAGTGCGTATAATCCAATAATACCTACTACAGATAACGAAAAATACTTAAATTTGAAAGTTTTTTTATGGATGTTCAAGTCTTGTATTAGATATTCATTGTATCTTGCAAAGGCTTTTTGAGCTGTTTGTTCATCTTCAATATCTTTCCAAAACATAAACATCGATATTTCATCATGAAATAAGCATTTTTTTAAGATTGAAATTTTTTTGCTGTTTATCAAATAAGTTTTGCGAGTTTTCTTTAAATAGTGAATATATTCAAAAATGATAGTGTATAATGTATTTTTCAATGACTGAATGGCATTTTCAATTTGTTGACACTTTTCCTCTTTGTCAGGTAAATCATTTCTGTTTAAGAGAATATTTTTTGAATGTATTAGCGTAAAATATCTTGATATAAGATTTTTTATATGTTTTTCCCGAGCCAAATCAAATATCTTGTTCATAAACCTTAAGCAAAAATACATATTATTTTTTTTATTTGAATTTATTTTTGCTTACAATCACCTCTCGAAATGATTATACTTTTTTTTATTGGATTTATTAAACAAATAGGATTTAGATAAAAAAGAGACCTTTTCGATCTCTTTTTTATATATATTTTTTTATTAGATTGTCAAAATATTTAGCTATATTGTCATATATGAATTTTTCATTAGCTTCAACATTTTTCCCATCAACTATATCTAAGAATGCACTATAAATATTTGGCGTTGCTAATGTTTTTGATTTCTTTCTGTAATCGTTGATCAGAAACTTTTTGTATATAATACTGTTATGATCAGCTATATCAAATATCTTGATTCTGTGTCTGTTTTTCAATATAGCTCCAATAATCATCATATCTTGCAAGTGAAAATCTTTTTCATATTCATCTATATTTATCAGAGGACTTAAATTTCCAATCAAATAATTATTTTTCACAAAAAATTTATACATATTTAAATAACAATATTTGTATAAATCTGCGAAATTTACTGTGCAGTAATTAACATTGTCATTGGTTGCAAGATACATTAAATTACCTGACGCCATTAAAGAATTCGTATCCCTTATATTATACTGATATAGATCTATATCAGATTTTAAAATATGGTCTTTATCCACTTTTGTAGGATACTTTCTGATGTAGTTTTTACTGTCTTTATAAGGCTTATCTATTGTTTCAAAATTAGATAATTTAAATTTTTTGTCTGAATTCAATATATTGAATTCAAATTTTGTTATATAATCATAATCCATAGTCCCTTTTGCATATAACCCAATTAATATTGGGAATTCTGTACTTTTCCTAAGATCAGGAAAAAGAGAACTTGGGAAAATGGTACCCTTTATTAATTTATATTTTTCTGTAAATTGTTTGAGCGAATTAAAATTACTATTCTTTATCAAATATGATAAAGGATGTAGTATGCATATATACTCTGGATTAAGTTTTGCGAATGCCTTCATAAACGATTGTCCAAGATCTTTGGAGTATATATCCTTGTCTATCTCTATGCCAGTAGCTGATTTTGCATTTGTTCCGAACCTTTTATTTTTTGATGAAGTATCATTATAAGGAGGATTTCCTATAATAATGATATGGTCATCATCTTTAAGTCCGTATTTTTCTCTGGTAACATTCACAAGTGAATTATCCTTTTCTATATTTGGAATACCCAAAACCTTTAAGACCTCTACAGCGTTTTCATCGATATCTCTTCCTATTATGTGTGTGTCATCAAAAATTTCAACAAAAGCACCACAACCACAAGCTAAATCCAGGACATATGAATTATCGGTCAATAAAGGACTTACCCAATCATGCATAATTTCAACGATTTCTTTGGGTGTATAATATTTCCCTAAATTTGATTTTTTATTGTCACTTAAATGTGATGAATAGTTATACTTGATATAATTTTTGACCGCATTTATATCCTTTATATAATATTTGTNTATAAGCCGTNTTTTTATATNATTCACACTTTNTTTGTCTTTTAATTTTATTATATATTCCGAATCCTGTCCAGCATTATATACAATGCTGTTTTTAAGATAAACAGGGGTTTTATTAAGATTTAGCAGAATAATGATAGCATCCATTAGCGTTATATTGAGTTCATCTGATAACAACAAATCCAATACCTTTGATATATTTGCATCAACTGAGATTTTACTACAATTGTTTTTGATATACTCGATAAAACTCTCTTTATCGCTTTCATTATTATTGAATAAGGCAAGAGTATTTGCTTCGTAATCAAATTGATCTATATAATTGCCAAAGTCAGGATGATCCCATTCGATAGTTTCTGTAGAAAAAAATCTTATAAATTTTTCTGTCAATACGAAAAAATATTTTCTGTTTCTGATGTTGAATTCTCTCTTTGTTCTTTTTTGGATTTCCTTAAAAGCTAATTTATATGAAGTCTTATTTTCTTTTATTTTAAATTCTCCAAGTGGATCATAATCATAGAAAATAACATCTGGACCAGAAGCTCCCCATGTATCATATTTAATATTTGCTTCATCGAGCCAAGTTAAAAATTTGTGATGGTAAAATATTTCTTTTTTACCCATTCTAACTGCAACCCCCTTTAAATTATCATAAAAAACAGTGATTTTTTATTTGTTTTTTCGGGAAAAAGTACATACACTAATATTATAACACAAAACCAGAAAAAAAAGAAGTATAAAAAGAATGAGTTAATCCGATTTAAAAAAATCCCATATTGAAAAACATGGGGAGTGAATCTTTGTATTGTAATTATTTCTGCTCCCTGAGAATTCTGTTGCTGTTAGCATATCTTGCTTTTAAAATTTTTCTGGAAACATTTCCTGATGTATATGTTTTCTGCAAATCAGTTAATTCATTTACTGCTGACAGAGTATTCGGAGTATCAGACACCGAATAAAGTGTGGTCAAATTCTTTATTTCATGCATTGATGAATTGAAGTAGGCTTCCATTTTTTCTATATTCCCAGTATCAGCATAATAAGATGTTTCCCTTATAGTTTTGTTTTTCAATATTTTGATTACTGCATCTATAATTTCCTGGTTTTTCCCTTCTTTATCAAGTTCTTCCTGTGTTTTTACAACCTTCATAAGTTCACTCGCTGATACAGCTTCATCTTCACCATTCATATTCAGATATTCAACTTCAGCGTCTATAAAGAAATCTTCTTCTGCAAAATTATTTCTTATTTCAAAATAAATACTTCTTTGTGTATACATATCTCCTATATATACTTGTATACGCCCATCTTTTATTTCCTGTTTGAAGTCGTTTAAATTCGGCAAAACTTCAACTAATTCAGGAATATCCATTAAAAGTCTTACATTCTTTGCTGTAATTTCAGTTTTATAATTTAATTCTTCCTTAAAAATATCAATCAGCATTTCAATATCTTCAACATGATAGAATATTCCACCGCCACCTGTTGCAATTGCGTTCATAATTTCAGAATCATAGTCATAGCCTATTCCAAGTGCTGATACTGATATCCCTTCTTTCAGGTAAGATAAAGCCAATTCTGAAAATTCATTGGATGAGTGAACATATTCATTTTTCCTTATTTGTGTTATAATTAGGGATATAAGAACATAGTATTTCTTTGAGTATATTTTTTAGTAAAGGGGGATTATAATGCTTCACGAAGTTAAGTGCAAAAAATTTTTAAATGGTATTGTATATGCTTTAAAAACAGAAGATGGGTATCCTATAGAAGTTACTGATACTTTTTTGCCTTACTACACGAAAGATGCAATTGGAAGGAAGCAAAATAATCTTATTAATTATGAACTTGGAAGCAGAAGTGAAAGATTTATGATAGGTGTTTCTTGTATGAGTGGTTGTCCAGTAGGGTGTAAATTTTGTGCAACTGGACAATTGAGGAAATTCAGAAACCTGACTGCGGAAGAAATTGTCGAACAAGTTGATTTTATATTGAATAAAAATAAAGATGTTGATCCGACGAAATCAAAAGAATTTAAAATAAACTATACAAGAATGGGTGAACCTTTTTTAAATATTAACGAAGTAAAAAAAGCTATTGGTATTATAAATGAAAGATTCCCAAATGCCCATCATTACATTTCTACAATAGGAATAAAGGGTTCTGATTTTAGTTGGATAAAAGGAAATATAACTTTACAGATTTCTCTTCATTCATTGATAGTAGAACACCATAAAGAAAATATTGCGAACAAAGATACAAATAAAGATTTTGAAATGGAAGCATAAAATTATAACCCGCAATTATGCGGGTTTCTTTATTTTTGAAATACGATTTTCAAAACTTATTTTCAAAACTTATAAAGTAGTAATTTAACCCCAGATAAAATACTTAATTTTACTAGATTTCAACAACTGTAAATATTAAAATTTATTTCCAACCGTTAAAACTTGGAAAATCAATATGGGGGTTGGAAAAAATTTTTTTATTATATATAATATATAAGCGCTTCAATTAAAATAATAAAAAGATGTTTCACTTATTACATTGATAATTTTTTAGATGTATATGCATTATAGTTTATGCACTAATAGCTGGTATAGATAGCAGTCGAAAAAACAAGAGTATAAAGTGTACAAAGAATTAGATTACAATTAAATGATATATTATTAATTGACAATGAAATTTTTTAAAATAGTTATTTTGCGAATATTTATAGAAAATAAAAAAAAGCGGTATAAAACCGCTTTTTTGTTATATGATTCTTAATACTTTTGTATACTTTTTCTGTGGTGTTCCGTTTTCATCTTCCTCTACATACTCTACTTCTACTCTATTTCCTACATTTATACTGTCTGTACGGATATTAAACTTTTGAATAGAACGATCCTTTACCCTTACCCAATATTCAAAAGCTCCTTCATGACCTTCAATAGGTTTTTTGCTTATAACAAGACCTTCTTCTGTCATGCCATAACCTCCTTACTTATAACAAATATTTTTTTGCATTTGCCGAATATACATTCAAAAATGTATTTTATTATCGCATAACATACATTTACGGCATATATCAAATCATTTTTATAACATTCTTTTCTTTTATAATATTCAGATATTTCATTTATATAATGGATAAGTGTCTGCCTATTTTCAATTTTGGGCTCAGGCATGTTTATTTTCTTTATTTCGTTGTATTTTTTCGCCGTATTGTTAAGTTTCATTTCATATCTTATATGATGAATTGTTTCCCCGTTAAAATATAACCACCTTTTACTGTGAGGGACACAAAAAAAATCAGCTATATAATGCATTATAACGCCAAGATGAAGATTTATTTTATTTTCCAAAAACCTGAATGTTGCTTCTGGTATTTTTGATAATTCTATTATTTTTTCGGCTACCGATTCTATGCTTTCCAAAAAATAATGCTTTGCTTTTATATAATCCTTACAAAAATCTGGTTTTATATTTCCCCATGTAAAACATCTTTTTTTTAAATCAAGATTGAAATCTTTTTTCGCAAGATCCATCAAATGATCAGAAATTATCTTATGCGTTTCCACAAACACGGAATATAGACCCCCAATCTTTTAAAACAATCTTTTCTAAAATTTCTTTTATTATACTATTTTTTATTTGATTTTAAAACTATAAATTTAACTGAACCATCTAATACCTATTTGTTCAATATGGGGTTTCAATATTTCGTAAAATTTCGACAATTCTTCCATTGTATATTGCGTAAATTTGTTATTTCTGTTGTATTGATTTATATAATACCGCTTCGCTCCGTCAAGCCATTTCCCTATATCGGCAATGACCTTTTCATCATGAAGCTCTTTTACAACTACCGTTGAAAATTCATATTCTATCTCAGATGATTTGATGATATCAATTGATTTATCAATATCCGATAAGTTTATATTCTTGTCTATTATTTGATAATAACGTTCTCTGCTTGTTTTTATATTCATGGATATATAATCTACATAACCTGAATCTATAATTTTTTTCAATTTTTCAGGGTATGTTCCGACTGTATCAAGCCTTATATATGCCCCCGCCATTCTTAGCATCATTAAAAAATCAATAAGATCTGGTTGTTCTAATGGATCCCCTCCTGTTATGCAAATATTTTTGTTCTTGCTTTTTTTTATAAAGTCAATTATCGTTTTTTCATCTGTATTTTTATTCCCAAATTTTTGTATTTCTGGTTTGCCGCAGTTTGTACAACGTAGGGTGCATCCCGAAGTGCACAAAACTGCAAAAACTTTGTCAAGTGATAGATTGTTGCTTTCTTTTGTGAAAGAATATATGTCCAAAAACATATCGCCTCCCCCCAGTTATAAGTGATTCCCTTTATCATTATACATAAAGCGGATAATTCTAACAGTTCAACATCCTCTGAAATGTTTTATTCTTGTCCTGTTTGAAATAAGAATTACATTTAAACAAATTATCGGCTATTCTATACAATAAGTACATTCATTTCTTTTTAAGAAAATAATTTATTTATGTATTCATGTAAAGGGGTGATTAAAGATGAAATATATAGGTTCTGAACAAAAACTTCTTCCTTTTATAAAAGAAAATATTATAGAAAAAATAGGTTATAATCCAAACTGGACTGTCTGTGATCTATTCAGTGGAACTGGTGTAGTGTCAAAGATGTTCAGGAATATAGGATTTAAAAATATAATAGCAAATGATTTTCAGTTTTTTTCATATGTTATCACAAAATCATATCTCTTAAATAAAAAAGATTTGCAATTTAAACATTTTGGCGGGTGCTATGAAGCTATAAATTATTTTAATAATAATTTGGAACCTTTTGAAGGGTTTGTCACACGCAATTTTTCGCCAATTAGTTTAAAATATTGTGGAATTGAAAGAAAGTTTTTTACTGTGGAAAATGCGATGAAAATAGATGCTGCTGTTATAACTGCTTATAAATTTATTAAAGAAAAATTTATAAATGAATCCGAATTTATATATCTTCTTGCTTCCATTTTGCTTGCGCTTGATAGGGTTTCAAATACAACATCAGTATACGGCGCGTTCCTTAAAGATTTTAGCAAACATAAAAGGTCTTTAGACCCTTTTCTGTTAAAAGAAATAGATATACCTAAAGGGGAAATAAACGCAACAGTTTATAATAAGGATGCTTTAGAACTTATTGATAAAATAGAAGGCGATATACTTTATCTTGACCCGCCTTATAATACAAGGCAATATACATTAAATTATCATGTGATTGAAACTATAGCCCAAAATCAGCAGCCAGAACTCAAGGGTGTATCAGGCTTACCTTCATGTGAAATACCAAAATAACCTTTCTTTTCAAAGAAAATTGCTCCTTTTACTTTTGAAAGGCTTATAAGTAACGCAAAATTTAATTATGTCTTTATACCATACAATAATGAAGGAATTTTGGAACATGATTTTTTCATCGATATATTGCAAAAAGAATATAAAAATGTTGGAATGATTAAAAAGGAATATAGAAAGTATAAATCGAATCTAAAAAGAAATGGCGGAAATACAGTTTCTGAATTATTGTTTTTTGGATTGAATAAAAAATAAGCGGTATTTATTTTCCGCTTTTTTTGTTGTATAATATATTTGTTATTTATTTTGTTTTTTAAGGGGGGGCGTTTGTTTTGCCAGATAAAAAATTAGGAAATATTTATACTCCAGAATATATAGTCAAAATGATACTTGATATTGTCGATTATAAAGGAGAACATATTCTACATAAAACAATCATGGAACCTTCTTGCGGAGACGGCGCTTTCCTTAAAGAAATCGTTTCCCGATTAATTATTGCAGCAAAAGAAAAAAATCTGAATAATGATGAAATAAAAATTCTTCTTGAAAAAAATATAACAGCAATAGAAATAGTAGAAGAAGAACTTGAAAAGGCTAAATCAACAATATCTGATATTGCTGCACAATATGGTATAAAAGATGTAAATTGGAATTTCTATTGTATTGATGCATTGAAATATAAAAATAAAGAAGCTTTTGATTTTGTTATAGGGAACCCACCTTATGTAAGGGTACATAACCTTGATGAAAAAAAAAGAATATTTATTAAATCTAATTTTAAATATTGCAGTTCTGGAACAACTGATTTATATATGTCTTTTTATGAATTCGGAATAAATTTATTGAAAAAAAACGGCAAATTATGTTATATAACACCTAATTCCTTTATGTTCAATAAAACTGCAAAATTTATGCGAAATGATTTGCTGGAAAGAAAATTATTAAGAAAAATCATTAACTTTAAAGATTTTCAGGTTTTTGACAACGCTACAACATATACGGCTATAGTTTTATTGGAAAATAATTTAAATTCAGATACTTTTGATTATGAAATATTTAATGGGAACAAAATAGTTCATATTAGAACATTAAAGTTTGATGACACTATTGATAAATATAAAACCTGGTGTTTTGATAGCGAAAATATAAACAAAAATAAAAACAAAAATATTAAATACGTTGTTCAAAATGGGCTTGCAACTTTATGCGATAAAATATTTATATCATCAGATGTAAAAAAAATAGATGATAAGTATGTTATGTTCAATGGTTATAAAATTGAATCAGATATATTAAAACCAATTATTAAGGCTTCAAAAAATGATTTAAAAGAAAGGTTTGCCATTTTCCCATATATAAGTACTTCATCTGGTATAAAAGCCATAAATGAAGAAGATTTTAAGGTAAAATTTCCTTGTGCTTATGAATATTTATTAGTAAATAAGGATGTTTTGTTAAAAAGGGATTTGGAAAAAAACAGGAATTGGTATGAATATGGAAGAAGCCAAGGATTAGCCAATATTTTGAAAAAAAAGATATGTGTATCGTCTGTTGTAAAAAATAATGTTCTTTTTAGAGAAGCGGATAACAATACACTTGTTTATTCTGGTCTGTTTATTACACTTAAAGATGAAACATATTCTTTCGAAGATATAAAGAAAATTTTGGACAGTACTGAATTTTTGGAATACGTCCATAAGACATGTAAAGATATGCGTGGAGGTTATAAATCTTTATCTGCTGAAAAAATAAAAGAATATCTGAAAAAATATATATAAAATGAATATAAATTATAAAAAAACTGTAATAAAAAGGGAGGATAATTATGAAGGATGATATAAATGTAAAAATATCAGTTAAGAATGACCTTGATGATTTAAAATCATATATCAGGGATTTGAAAAAGCTATTAATAATATTTCAACTGTGTCAATTCATATTGGGCTTCATGCTGTCAAAATAAATGAAGAAGATGATATAAACGCAAAAAAAATTATACAAAAGCATGTTGATTCGATTGACAGTGATTTGGAAGAAATAGAAAAAAAGTAAATGAACTGGAAGAAAAAGCAGCATATATAACAAAGGATGTCCTTATAAAAAATAAAAAACTTGCAGTCGTAAAAGGCATATGCCCGTTCCCAGAAAGTTGTAACAACCGTTCATTCTGCGAAAAGGATTATTGTAACGCAGATGTGTGTAGTAACGGATATGCTTACAGAATGTCTTAACTAAAATAAAAAAGTGCTCTTAAGCAGCACTTTTTTTATTTTGAAACAAGCTAAATTGCTCATTCAGTTCATCCAAAATACAGCATAAGTCTGCAAATATATAATTGTTTTCCGTACCATCTAATTTTCTGATTAACTTTTCTCCGTTGTGAGAAATTTCAATCTTCAGTATTGGAAGTTTTGCAGTTGGTGAAAATATTTTTCTTATCCATTCTGCCGTAGGGCATAGAACTTTGTTAAAATGCAGTTCCAATTTGTCTGCCAGCTTTTGCAGACAGAACTCGAAACCTCTGTACAGGAATATAATGTACTTATCTGTTTTTATCGTATAAGGCATTTTGTATGAAACTTTTTCGAGCTTGTCTACCCACGATATGTCTTCATTGTAAAGATCGTTAATCAATTCATTTGGTGTAGAAGCTGACATTACTTGTTTTAACATTATAAATCCCTCCTGTGTATAGTTCCTTCCTTTTCTGTAGTTTGTTAATACCATTATATACTTTTATCATGAAATAAATAAAAAAATGTTATTTTTTTCTTAAACATATAAAATATATTGTGATAAAAAAATAAGGGAGGATAAAAATATGTCAGTGGCTGTATACAATTGCTTTTTGATCAGGAAGATGGATGTTTCGATGTATATGAAGTTGAATAAAAAAGTTATTGAAAAAAAATTGCTTGAATTTGATGACGACTTTGTAGATCTTTCTTCTGTAAAAGATCTTATCAACCTTTATGTGAAAAAGGGTTATAATGTTTATGATATTTCAAAGTTGATTTTTAACCAAGAATTGGGTACTCATGCCGTAACAAACTGGATTGATGAACTCGATAAGGAAACAGTCAAAAAATATATATCGCCGATGTATAACCACTTTTTTATGAATATTTTTATTTCAATAATTCATCCCAATATCAACGGTTATATGATAATCGGAGATAATTATAATCTTCTGAAAGATTTTTACCTTGCGGATTTATCATTCCATACTGGAACAGATGAATGGGTTGATAAGTTTTTAAAAGCAATAAAGAAATATGGACTGGTCACTTTGGAAAAAGATAAATATGACACAGTTTTTAAGTTAACCAGTATAATTGAAGAAAATAATTTTGAAGCTCCTCGGTGTAAAATTGAAGTGTATGATATGAACAGAACCTTCAATTTTATTTCAGATCTTACAATAATTGCAATGATAGCAAAATCAGTGAAAAAAATTACTTGCATTTAGGGAAGAAGTTTTTAAACTTTTTCCTTTTTTTTGTTTAAATATTGAAAGATTATTATATAATATATTATAGTAAAAAAAATTAAAAAGGGAAGTGTTATAATGGAGGAAAAGTTTATTGCTTTAAATGCTATAAAAAACGCTTCAAGAAATTTAATTGAAAAAGCGATTGAACGCCGTGCTAAAGACTGGATAGAAGAAAATTTGTATAGAGAAGAATGGGGAGTTAGCTATGAACCAGATGATATAGATCCATTTACTGGGAGAAGGCTTCCAGTGGCGGAACCGTTCTATCCGTCTGCGAATTCTAAAAACGAAGCTTTTTTTGAAAATCTTGAGAAAGATGAAGATTTCCTTGAATCATTATTGGAATTAGCTGACTGTGAATTGCTTGCGGATGAAATTTCTGATGAAGAAAGAGAATCTATTTTTGAGTTTCTTTGGAACGAATATTCAAATACATCAGAAAAAATCTTTGAAGAAAAAATAGACGATATTGGAGAATATCTTTATGATTAAAAAAAGAACCATAAACATGGTTCTTTTTTTTATCTCAACAGTCTTTTCAGGGCTTCGAGTACTCTATCAGCTTTAAATGGCTTTACTATAAAATCTTTTGCCCCTGACTGTATAGCTTCTATTACCATTGCTTCCTGTCCCATAGCTGAGCACATTACTATCAATGCATGCGGATCTATCTTCATTAATTCTTTTACTGCCGTGATTCCATCCATATCTGGCATTGTAATATCCATCATTACTAAATCTGGTTTGACTTCTTTATATTTTTCCAATGCTTTTTTTCCGTTTTCTGCTTCAGCTATCACCTCGTAACCACTCTTCATCAGAATATCTTTTATCATCATTCTCATAAACGCTGCATCGTCTACTATCATTATTTTCTTTTCCAAAATTATCGCCTCCTACAACATATTTTTTTATGTTATTATAGGTTTTGTATCTTATTCAATAACTGAGGAAAGGGTTATTGCGGGAACGTTGATTGCAATGACAGCCCTTTCTAAGGAGACTGCAAATGCACTTACGATTTATATTGACGCACAGGGTAATTATCTTGATGTATTAGCGAGAAATGATGTTTTTTTAAATGAAAAAAATTATACTGTGGAAGATAAAATGGAAATACTTAAAAAAGAAGTTAATATCAATGGGAATAAGGAACTACTGTACATTACTAAGGACGGAGAAGGAATATCAACTTCTGGTATAAAATTTTCGGCAATAGACAAGGAGTTCTTTAAGACGGCTATAAAAGGTTCAATATTTATGTCAGAACCAATGATCAGCTATACAAACAATTCATCAGTAGTGATTGTTATTGCTGCACCAGTAAAAGATAAAAATGGAGAAATTACAGGAGTTGTTACTGCTGTAAGAAACGCGTCTGTGTTAAGAGATTTTGTCAATGAAATGTCATTTGGCAGAACTGGTTATGTAAGTGTATTTGACAGGAAAGGTGTTGCTGTGGCAAATAAAGATATGAGCCTTGTTAAGAATTTTGTAAACGTTTTTGAAAAAAAAAGCAGAAAAGATCCAAAATTGAAAGAATTATCACAACTTTTTAACGGTATGATTCCTGGAAAGGTTGGCTCAGGTATATATAAAGAAAATGGTGAAGTGAAATATACGGCATATTCTCCAGTTAAGGGAACAAATTGGGTATTGTCTGTTACTAAATCTGAGAGAACAGGCGACGAATACAAAAGAGACTGCAGAAAAGCTTAAAAAACTTATTTCATCTTTTAAGGTTTAAAGAAAGAAGGTTTAACAAACCTTCTTATTTTTTTTTATCTAACATGTTATTTTTTGGTTTAAATAAAATATTATTTAAAAGAAGAGCTTAAAGTAAAAAGGCAAGAATTATAAAAAAAGGAGGTTTATAATGTTTTCAAAAGAATATTTAAATCAATGGCAAAAGGTTATTGTCGATGAATTGAAAAACAACGGGATAAATAACATAATAGCGCTTGGTGCGGCAAACCCTGAAAAATGGATGGATGCGGATGTAAAGGAAATCCCAGCTTCCATATTTTGGGGATGGCTGGTAAATAGAAAAGATTCTGATGTTTCAGATTTGGAACGTGAATTTTACATGGAAAACAAGAAAGCTCAAACAGTCATCGAAATGATTGTCGAAGAAGCAGTTTATGAATATTTGCAATATCTTGATGAAGCTGATTTGGTTGAAGAAATATGAAGCAAAACCACCCTATATAGGGTGGTTCTTTGTATTAAAGGTGGTGGAACAGGCTGGAATTGAACCAGCGACACGAGGATTTTCAGTCCACTGCTCTACCAACTGAGCTACTGTTCCAAATTTTACTAATTTCATTCTCTGGTAGCTACGACTGGATTCGAACCAGCAACCCGCGCCTTATGAAAGCGTTGCACTCCCATTGTGCTACGTAGCCATGTATGAATTTATCATAATTTTCAAAAACTATATTATGAATTCTCTATAAGGCTTTATCTTTACTTTCCCCCTTTCTTAAAGATTTAAGCCTTTGCTATTTTGTAAGTATACATCGTCCAAATAATCGCCATAATATTAACCGATACACACACCTCTTATATTACCTGCTTTCGTATTGATTTTATTTTTTTGTATTTTACCATCAATAAAATTCTTGGAAAATACAAAAAAGGCTTTTCGGTTTTAAAATACCCGAAAAGCCTTATCTTTCTTTATATATCAAAATATATCAAAGTTGAATATCAATTATCTGACATTGCAACATCAGGCACTGTTTTCGGGAATGTTTAAAACCGCATCACAAAAAGACATGTTCATAAACTTAAACATGCCAAACATAAACATATTAAACATTCCATTATTCCTGATGTTGTTTGTCATAATATTCAACTCCTTTCTTACTTTTTTTTATTATTATACAATAATATAATTCCTTAGTCAAGTAATTATTCCTGAAAAAATGTTTAACAATATGCTTTTGTGTACGAATCAAGACAATAATTTTTTATTTTTTGAAACAATTCCTTATCTTCATCTTCAGTCCAATCAATCAAACTTTCCCCAATCTCCCACGCATCTATTTCCATTTGCAAAATATTTTCATAATCTTTATCCTTCATATTATCAAATATATGACCAATTTCATGAACTAAAATATATTTAAAAAATAAATCAGTTTTTTCTTCTGAAATATTCAAATGCTTTTGAATTTTTTTTAATAATTCTGGAGAATATTTTATTTCTTTTTTCCGCGTATCTGTTTTGGCTACGTAATTTTCAGATACAGAGATTGTTGTTATCTTAAAATTCAAATTAAAAGCTTCAATTATATCATTTATTTTTTCTTGTAACTCCATTATTTATCCCCCTTTATTTTTTTATATTATAAGTTATTTTCTTTATGTCTTCAAGATTTTCTTTGATTTATAATGTTTATCTAAAAACGAATATTCACTTTTTGTAAAAACAAGTGTATAATAAAAATACAAGTGAAAATAACAGGAGGGCAATATGTCAATTGATTTAAAATTTAATACTCATGGGATTAAAATATATAAAGGAGATAATATAGATGTATTGAGAAGCCTTGAAGCAAACAGTATAAATCTGATATACTGTGATATTTTATATAACAGCGGAAAAACATTTAACGATTATAATGATAATTTAGGATCACCAGAGGAAGCAATGGAATGGTATAGACCAAAAATAGAAGAAATGCACAGGGTTCTAAAAAACGACGGCTCTATTTACATACATTGCAACTGGCGATTGGATTCATATATGCGAATATTGCTTGATCAAATTTTCGGTCCAAAAAATTTTAGAAATAGGATATATAGAAAATATAGTGAAGCAATAAGAGGTTTTGTCAAGAATTATGACAGCCAGGTAGATACAATCCTGTACTACACAAAAGACAGATATAATTTTACATTTAATGAAATCAAGGATAATACACTAAGACTTATTCCGCTGTTTGAAAATGGTTATTTAAAAGAAAATAGTTTTGAATTCAAATATAAGGATTTTTATTTTAATCCCAAAGAACACAATAAACTTTGGCTTGTTACAGAAGATAAACTTAAAGAACTGTATGACCATGGTGAACTTATATTAATAGATGGGCTCCCATATAGAAAGACTTATACTGTCCCAATAGGGAACCTGTGGGATGAAAAAGAAATGTTGGATCCATACAGCAGGACAAAAACTTCAGAAGGCTATGATACCCCAAAACCATCAAGCCTTTTGAAAAGAATAATAGAAATAAGCAGTAATGAAGGTGATGTTGTAGCAGATTTCTTTATGGGTGGCGGGACTACCGTAATAGAAACATTAAAAGCAAAAAGAAAAGGAATATTTTGCGATATTTCAGAAAAAGCCTGTAATATAACTATTGATAAGATAAATATGTATTTAAAAGAAAAAGAAAAATAAATTATTTTATATTTTTCACCATCCCTAATATAATATAACATAATATAAGAAGAACGGAGGGAACGTATGGAAAGGAAGGAATTTCTATACATTAACAAAAAGAACAAGGAAGTAATAATTTGAAGGGAGGGTATCAATTTATAGAATTTTTCTATAACTTTGATACCAAGGAAGCACAAGCTGAACTAATTCAGATGATACAAAAAGTTTCGGATGAATTGGGTATTGGATGGTCAATTGGTCGTCCCAAAGAAGCTGTTGTATGACAGCTTCTTTTTTTGTTAAATTATAATAGAACACAAAATCAATTGTAAAAAACAGGATACATGTTATAATAAACTTGTAATTGTTTGTGCTGTTACAAAAAATTTTTCAATAAGGAAGGTGATTTTTTAATGGATTTCAAAAAAACATTCAGTGATTTGGCACAAAAAGCAAAGAAAGCAGGAGAAAAGGGTGTTAAAATGGCAGTAGCGCAAAAGGATATAATGGTCCTGAAAGGTCAGATAAAAGACCTGAAGGTGAAAATAGCCGACGTAATCATTCAAACAAATGAAATAAATGATGAAGTAAGAAAAATGGTTTCCGAGATTGCTGAAAAAGAAAACAAAATAAAAGAAATAAAAGTAAGTTTGAAAGAAAAGCAACAGGAAGACCAACCAGAACCAAATAATGCTGAACAGGATAATACGGAGGAAAAAACAGAAGAACAGAAAGAATAGAATACAAGTTCACATTCTGTATAAAATCCCATTTAAAGGCATAAATGGGATTTTTTATTATTTTTTTTACATATTTATATAAAATATAATAAGAAAAAAGTTGGTCAGAAGGAATATATATAGAGAGAATAGAGAGAAAGGAGAATTAAAATGGAAGAATTGTTACGTTTTAGGTGGGTCAATCCAAAGGAAGATTATAGACCCCCAGCGTCAATAATATTGTTCAGAATTGTTCATAAGCTGGGGGATCAAGAGTTGATCGCAAAAATGTATGAATACTTGAAGTTAAGAGACGATAGAAAATTTGTTTTTTCAAGCTGTATGCGGCTTTTTTATGAAAAAGAAATAAAGCCGATGCAAATAAAAAACAGATTAGAAGCAAAAAAAAGCAAGTAAAAAAAACATAGGCTAGAAGCCTATGTTTTTTGTTTTTGTTTATATTCTTCTTCAATTTCATTTACTAATTGCACTAAGCGATCAAATTCTGCCTGAATTTCTTCCTGCTCATATCCCATGAATGTCATTTCCCAAAGCACATGCGCGATAATCTCATTTTCATCAAAAGTATCAAGTGTTTCCTTGCTAATCCCCATACCAAGCCATTCTTTCCAGGGGACAAATTCAATGCCATATTTTACACCATCTGATTTTCTTCCAGAAACATCATAGCTTATTCCAAGTTGGTTGAATTCTTCTTCCGTTAAAGAATCTTCTTCTTTACTGAGCAACTTTTTGTGATCTTCTTTCTCATCAATAATATCAATTACTATTTCATAAGGATCTTCTATTTTTTCTACAGTAAGATTCTGTAATTTGTCAAAGACTTCACTGTAGGTTTCCTTTAAATCTTCCTGATCTGGATATAACTCAACAAGCCTTTTCCAAATTGTATCAAAATCTTTCCCTGTAATCAGTTCTTTTAAAATCATAGAAAATTTCCCCCTTTTCAATAAAAAAAAACAAATATTTCTATATAATTATAGAACAAAATAATTATAAAACAAAAAATATAAAAAATCAAATACATATATAAAAAATACATTCATGCATTATTTTTAAACATGCATATTCTACTGTTATTTAATATTTTTACTAAAATATAATATTGTATAAATACTTTTAAAGAAAGGAGGTTAGCGAATTGTTCAAATTTGGCAAAAACCTTTACGATGACTATGATTTACTGGTTTCAATCGACAGTCAAAAAAAATTGGAGAAAATGAAGGAAATAATGACAAAAACTGAAACTCCATTATATTGCATGTGTAACAAAAAAAATCCCGTAAGAATGAGAATTGGAAAAAGGAATGACAGATATTATATAGCATCAATGCCAAATCAGAAAAAATATCATACTGACAGCTGTGTTTACACTTCAGATTATGAAGCTAAATATAAGGTAATAACAGGCGTAGAGAAAAATTATTCAATAAACGGTAAAGATGACTATATTAACTTCCATGTACGCAGTCAGAATTTGAATAAAAATGAATTTGAAATAGATTATAAAGACCTCCTTGATATAGTTCAGGCATCGAAAAATAAAAACATTGCGCTTGAAAAACTGAATTTCAAATATAAATTGTCATTACGCCAATATAAAATGACTCTGCGAAGCTTTTTTGAAAAAATATTATTGGAAACTTGGAAAATATTCCTGTATTCTAAAAAAAGAGTGCCAGACGGTATTAAAGAATTCATGGGATATTTCCTTGGTTTGTCAAACCATTATTGTTATAATGGAAACATTCTTGCCAACCTTTATTATAAAAACGATTTTCATGCAAACAAAAAAAAGTTTTTCATTTATGTATTTGAAAATAAAAAAGGAAATATAAGAAACTGCGGAGATATATATGAAATTTCAGTTTTAGATTATACAAAAGAAGGTTTAATCTCCAAAACCATAGAAATAAACAGTTTACTTTTCAAAAAAGTCTGGAACAAAAATAAATTCAAATCAAACTATATGTTGGTAATGGGTTTTTCTTCAGACAAAAATCTGAATGTGAATGAGCTAGAATTAATGCCAATAACCGAAAATGGGCTATACATTGAAAACAAATATGAAGAATCTTATTATAACCACCTAATGAAAAAGAAAATATTATTTATAAAACCGTGGGAAGGCATTCAAATATATGACAATTATGTACCAGATGCTTTAATAAACAGGAATAATAAAAAAACGATAATTGAATTGTTTACCGAAGATTTAGAAGAATATAAAAACTTAATGAAAAAGAAAATTGAAATAGGAAAACAAATTAATAATTCAAATACAAAATGGGAATTTATTTATTATGATGTTATAAATTCCAAATCATTTAAAGCATGTAAACCATAAGTGGGGTGAATACAAATAAAAAATTAACACTTGAAGAAATAAGAAAGCTTGCGAACAGTAAATAGTTGCCACTTAAACCAAAACCAGTAAAAATTCCTGAAAATATAAAAAAGTATGACAAGATTTATATGTTACAGGAGCGGATGAAAAGAATTCTTAATATGAAATAAAAAAGAGCAGATAAAAAATCTGCTCTTTTTTATTATAATTCAAGGGCTACTTCAATCATTTTAGTAAAACTCTTCTGACGTTCATCAGCAGTAGTCGCTTCGTGTGTAACCAACGAATCTGAAATGGTTACTATACACAAAGCATCAACACCTGCTCTGGCAGCGTTCATATACAATGCAGCCGCTTCCATTTCAATTGCAAGCACACCCATTTTCGCCCATTTCTTCCATGAATCTACATCATCATTATAGAAAGTATCGGACGAAAGAATATTGCCAACCTTAAAATCAATGCCTTTTTGTGTTGCAATATCTGTTGCCTTTTTAAGCAATTTCCAGGAAGCATTCGGAGCGTATGTCCCATTAAGTCCATACTGGCTTGCATAATTTGAATTGGTTGACGCAGCCATTCCAAATACTATGTCATATACATTGACATCAGGTTGTATGGACCCTGCGGAACCAATCCTAATCAAATTTTTCACATCATAAAAATGGATTAATTCATGGGAATATATACCAATTGATGGTATTCCCATTCCCGTTCCCATTACTGAAATTTTTTTCCCGTTATAATAGCCAGTATAGCCAAACATATTTCTGACGGAATTAAACTGAACAACATTCTCCAAATAATTGTCTGCAATAAATTTAGCCCTCAATGGATCTCCTGGCAGCAAAATAGTATCAGCAATAATTCCTTTTTCTTTAACATCAATATGCGGTGTAGGTATCATTATTAATTTCCCCCTTTATTATTTCGTTACTTTTTTATAATTTATTTATTTTAATATATTCTTTTGAAATTCTTAAAATAAGAAAACATTTGAAAATAATGCCAATATGAATAAAGGCTGGTTATTTACCAGCCTTTATAATTTCAAATTTTTTGCTGAATCTGATATAACGCATTCATCGCTTCCATCGGGGTCATTGATATTATGTTCATTGCCTTTATTTCTTCAAGTATCTTAAGCTTATTCATTAATTCTTCGTTTGTTTCATTATTTTTTTTGTCATTTTCTGTTTTATCTGTTATTTCTGTGTTGGAAGCTATTTCTTTTATGTTTCTTTTTGTTCTTGTTATTTCAGAATTGCCTAAAATTGACAATATTTCCCTTGCTCTTTCAACTACTTCTTCTGGCAGACCTGCCAGTTTAGCCACTTCTATCCCGTAACTTTCACTTGAACCACCTTCAGTTACTTTTCGTAGGAAAACAATGTTATCACCTGCTTCTTCAATTGCCATTGAATAATTTTTGATCCCGCTTATGTTTTTTTCAAGTTCGGTAAGTTCGTGATAATGCGTGGCAAATAAAGTTCTGGCTCCTATTCTTTCCTTGTTTGCAATGTATTCTATGACAGCCCATGCTATGCTTAACCCGTCAAATGTGCTGGTTCCCCTTCCTATTTCATCAAGTATCAGCAGGCTTCTTTCGGTAGCGTTGCTTAAAATATTGGCTACTTCTGTCATTTCTACCATGAATGTACTTTGTCCAGTTGCAAGGTCATCTGAAGCTCCAACCCTTGTAAAAATTCTGTCTACAATCCCTATCTCCGCGTATGAAGCAGGAACAAAGCTTCCAGCCTGTGCCATTAATACTATAAGGGCAACCTGGCGCATATATGTTGATTTTCCAGCCATGTTTGGTCCAGTGATAATAAGAAGCCTGTTATTTTTTAAATCCAATAATGTATCATTGGGAACAAAATTTTGATCTACTGTTTTTTCAACTACAGGATGTCTGCCATCCCTGATTACTATTCTGTCAGAATTATTAACCATCGGCTTCACATAATTTTCCCTTTCAGCCACTTCCGCAAGGCTGCTTATTACATCCAATACAGCTATACATTCAGCGCTTCTTTTTATCCTTGGGATTTGCGTCTTTATCTTTTCCCTGATTTCACAGAATAAATTATATTCAAGGCTTATTAATTTTTCTTCTGATCCTAAGATTGTATCTTCCAAATTCTTTAATTCTTCGGTTACAAACCGTTCACAATTAACCAAAGTCTGCTTTCTTATATATTCACTTGGGACAAGATTGTAATAGGATTTGGTAACTTCAATGAAATACCCAAAAACTTTGTTGTATCCTATTTTTAAATTCTTTATCCCAGTCTTTTCCCTTTCCCTTGTTTCAAGTTCAGCAAGCCATTTCTTTCCGTCTTTTGACGCTTTTCTTAATTTGTCAACAGTTTCATTATATGAATCCTTTATGATATTTCCTTCTTTTACAGAAAGCGGGGGATCATCAACTATTGATTTTTCTATCAAATCAGCAATATCTTTCAAATCATCCATATCATCAAATATCCTTCTGTTTAATGTACTTTTGTATTTTGATATAGCTTTTTTAAGTGTTGGTATTTGCATCAGGGAACTTTTTAAAGCAATAAGATCCCTGCAGTTTATTGTGCCAACGACAAGTTTACCAATTAACCTTTCTATGTCATATACTTTGTTTAATAGGCTGCGAAATTCCTGCCTTCTAAGATTGTCATTTTTCAATTCTTCAACAGCATTAAGCCTGTCATTTATGTCATTAATATTTATTAGCGGCTGTTCAATCCACTTCCGCAGCAGTCTTCCACCCATTGATGTATTAGTTAAATCTATAACACCAAGAAGGCTTCCTTTCTTATTGCGATCCCTTATTGTTTCAGTAAGTTCCAGATTTTTTCTTGATGAAAAATCAATCACCATGAATTCATCGGTTTTATAATAGTTCAATTTCTGAATATGCGGAAGACTTACTTTCTGTGTTCTGTTAAGGTATGAAAATAACCCAGCTACGGCTGCCTTTATTTCATGATCAAGATCAAGTCCTTTATATTTTTCCGATAAAGTTTTAATGATAACTTCATTATTGAAATCTTCATCCTGAAGTTTATAAATAAAAGAATTAAAGCGTATATTAAGTTTATTCATTAAATTCCTACAATTAAAAAGATCTTCGTTTACGAGGATTTCTGAAGGCATATATTTTGCTATTTCATCCATTATTTTTTCACAATTTACGCCTGTTGCCAGCNATGTGCAATAGAAATCACCAGTAGATATATCNCAAATGGCTATGCCAAAACAATTATTGTTTTTGTAGATTGTCATTATATAGTTATTCTTTTTTTCATCAAGTGTATTTGAATCAATGATTGTTCCAGGTGTAATAACCCTTATTACATCCCTTTTCACAATCCCTTTTGCTGTTGCTGGATCTTCCATTTGTTCGCAAATTGCTACTTTATAGCCTTTGCTCACAAGTTTTGAAATATATGAATCAACGGCATGGTGGGGTACACCACACATAGGTGCTCTTTTTTCAAGCCCGCAGTCCCTTCCAGTCAATGTTATTTCAAGTTCTTTTGATGCTACTTCAGCATCTTCAAAGAACATCTCATAAAAATCACCAAGTCTGAAAAAAAGAATACAGTCGTTATACTGTTTTTTTATTTCAAGATATTGTTTCATCATCGGAGTGAAGTTGTCCATTTAGCTACCACCTTTTTTATTTTTTTCTTTTGTTCTTTTATTATACCAGATTTTTTTATATTTTCTCAATATAAACTTTGTTTTAATTTAGATAATAAAAATCCGCCACTTTGTGGCGGAATATTTATTTAATTACGTCATATACGTATTTTATTGGTTTGGGTTTTAATGCGCTTATATAAAAAGCTTTTTTTGCGATTGTTTCTGCTTCTTCTGTATCTGTCTTATTTGTATGAAGAACGCATAATGTATCTCCAAAATTGACTTTATCGCCTATTTTTTTGACAATTGTTATTCCAGCAGCATGGTCTATTACATCTTCTTTTGTTTTCCTGCCTGCCCCCAAAAGCATAGCAGCTATCCCTATTTCTTCAGCATTAATGGTATTTACAAACCCTTCCGTTGTTGATTTTATTTCTATATGGTATTTCGCTTGTGGTAATTTGTCAGGATTGTCCACTATACTTGGATCCCCGCCTTGGATTTCTATAAGTTCCTTTAGTTTTTTAACAGCTTTACCTGAACTGATTATATCAGAAAGTCCATTATATGCTGAAATGAAATTAGGGAATGCATTAGCCAAATCAGCCATATAAGACGCAATTGTTAATGCTACTGTTTTTTCATCTTCTGTACCAAATCCTTTCAATACTTCTATCGCTTCTCTTACTTCATTTGCATTCCCAACTTCATATCCTAATGGCTGATCCATATTTGTAATTACTGCTATAGTCTTTACGCCCAATATTTTCCCTATATTTACCATAGTTTTAGCTAATTTTCTGGCTTCTGGCAATGATTTCATAAATGCACCAGAACCAACTTTAACGTCAAGCACAATGCAATCGGCGCCAGCTGCAATTTTTTTGCTCATTATTGAACTTGCTATTAACGGAATGCTGTCAACTGTTCCTGTAACATCTCTTAAAGCATAAATTTTTTTATCGGCAGGTGTAAGGTTAGGGGTTTGACCTATTATTGCCATTTTATATTTATTTACATTTGTAATAAATTCATCTATTGTTAAATCAGTTCTAAAACCAGGTATGGATTCAAGTTTATCAATTGTTCCGCCCGTATGTCCCAAACCTCTGCCAGACATTTTTGCTACAGGGACCCCAACACATGCCAATAGTGGAATTACTATTAAGGAAATTTTGTCGCCTACTCCGCCAGAAGAATGTTTATCTATTTTTAAACCTTTTATCATTGATAAATCTACTTTGCTTCCTGAATTTATAATTGAAAGCGTAAGATTAGCCGTTTCTTCTTCATCCATTCCTTTAAAATAAACAGCCATAAGAAAAGCTGACATTTGGTAATCAGGTATTTCTCCTTTTGTGTATCCATGAACAATAAAATCTATTTCTTCCTGCGACAGACGTTCTCCGTATTTCTTTTTATTGATTAAATCTATAACCCTCATAGAAAACCTCCTTTCAAAAGAAAGATAAATTTTTAACAATTATATTATATTACATTTTCCATGGGTTTTTCAAAATATATGGATTTGATATGGTTTATTATGGAAGTGTTTTTTTGTATGCATTCAATTTTTTGATAAAATTATAAAAATCATTATTTTTTAGAAAATTTTTTACTTCCTTTACCAATTTTGGGGTCTTTATTTCTTCATCTAAAAATAATTTATCGATATCAACAATTTTATACGTTTGTGCTTTTGTTTTTTCCATAATAACGAATGTTTTCTCTACATGAAGTTCTGGTGATATATCTTTAAGAAAATAATTATTGATTAAATCAAATGAATCTATAAATTGTTTTATTTGCTCTGGTTTTAGTTTTTCATATTTTTCAGAGTATTTTTTTAATGGAAAGTTTACGAAAAGTATATAAAATTCAAAAATTTTAATTTTTTTATTAATAATGTCAAGATAGTTATTATTCAATTCTCCATTTAAGGCTTCGGTATAATTTCCTATATTTTTTCCAAAGGATGAACATGGATTTTTATAATAAAATCTGGCATATGTTTTTGTCATATCTTTTGAAAATAAGGAAATATCATTTCTCTTAGTCATGAAAGTTCCTTTGAATGTTAATTTTTTTGTATTTCCTTTTTGATCTGTTAATACTACATATTTTTCTTGATTCAGATTTTCCCGTATAAGATCGGCTATAAAATTGTGCATTACGTTTACCTTTTCAGTACTTTTTTCCCCGCCTTTTTTCATATAAATTTGATAGCTTGTATTATAGGCATCTTCCAGCATTCTTTCATATTTCTTATATTCACTCACTTATTTTGACCTCCTCTTTAAAATAATTTTTTTATTGATTAATTCAACTTTATAATACCATCAGAAAAAATAGAAAATTTCTTCTAAAACAGAAATTGAAAAAGAGACATCAAATAAAAAAATAGTCAGAGTAACTCTATTACTGAACTTTTTAAAACTGGATTTTTCTGATTTTTTTGATATAATTTTTGTATAAAAGATATATTGCTTAAATTCCGTAAAGGGGGTAGTGAATATGGATTTTGATTTATTTAATACTTGGGTAATTGGTGAAATGGCTATTGATGATAATGATTATGATTCTGTAAGTTTGAAAAATTTCAGGTTAAAAGATAATACTGAAGTCAGTTTCTTGGTAAGGCGGGATATGATGCTTACAACGCTTATTATAAAAAACCCATTGGATATAGAAAAGGATCTTATTAATTCTTTTGTTCGCGAAGGTGAAATCTACAGAAAAAATAATAAAGAAAATTATGTAACAATGGTTCTTATAGTTGGAAAAATCTATTCACATATTGCAGATTGGCTTATGGAAGAACTTAAAAGCGATTCAGTTATTGCTGCGATTGGGTTTCTTGAACAGAATGATATAAATAATTTTGATATGTCGGTTGTAAGCAGGTTTATAAGAAGGCTTCATGATATAGGTTTTTATAAAAAAGATGTTGAAGATATAATTAAAACTTTTTCTGATGATCTATATGATTGCGCTTTAAGCAATTCAATCACAAAATTGGAAAGAAATGAATTTGATAAGAAAGTAAAAAAGATTTTAAATAATGTTTATAGAAACGATATAAATGAAAGTCAATAAACTATAATATAGTTTGAACTATTTTGACATAGTGGAGTAATTCCTTTTTGTAGAAGTAACAAAAAAGAAGCTATACATAGCTTCTTTTTTGTTGTTTTGATTATTTATAAGTTTATTCATGATTTCGTTTATATTTTTTACACAAATGTATTTTATGGTGTATCTGGTGGGACTTGAACCCACGACCACCTGATTAAAAGTCAGGTGCTCTTCCAACTGAGCTACAGATACATGTAATATGGTGGGAGTACTGGGAGTCGAACCCAGATCTCACTGATTAAGAGTCAGGTATAATAGCCTTTATACTATACTCCCATATGGTGCAGGTGGTGGGATTCGAACCCAACCTCGTCACGATTAAAAGTCGTGTGCCTGACCACTAGGCTACACCTGCAAGATATGTAATATGGTAGGTCCAGCTGGACTCGAACCAGCAACCTTCCGCTTATGAGGCGGCTGCGCTTACCAGTTGCGCCATGGACCCAAGTTTGGAGCACACGGCAGGATTCGAACCTGCGATGGTGGTTTTGCAGACCACAGCCTTAACCACTTGGCTACGTGCGCATATTTTGCAATTAAAAAGGGTTCATCGAATTGACTCCGATGAACCCTTCTAATAGCCGATTGATTATATATATTTAAGATTACATGTCAACATTCGAGCTATTAAAGGTATTTATGGCAGTCAATTCAAAAGCATGACAAATAACCATATTTATTTTCTTGAATATGGTTTTGCATATGCCACATTTTTTGCATACCATAGCCCTGTTATTGAACATGTAATTTCACTTCCTTTCATAATTTTATTTCAAGTATAATTATATACAATATTATATTCTTTGTCAAGAATATATAATAATTTTTTGTTTTATTTTTTTTAACGCATATGGAAGCACGTTTTAACGTGCTCCCATCTATATTAACCCCTTTCTTATTCTCTCTTTACTCTATCATATCTCTCTGTCTGTTGTTTTCTTTTTATTTATTTTTAGTTGTTTCAATTATATAATAACATTACTGCTCCAAAAAGTCAACTTAAGTTTTTGTATAAAGTCTTATAAAGCTACAGACAGCTATATTTTAACATGTCGTATAATCTAATAGTTTTAAACATTATACAGTTTATTAATAAAGAATAAAATATCAAAAAAGACTTGAAGAGGGGATAAAAATGTATTTTATTAAGTATTTCTTTTCTGTATACATATGCTATATTGGATTACTTATATCAGTAAAAGAAGAAAAAAAGATAGGAGTTATTTTTATAATAATAGGCTTATTGATGATACTTCTTAACCTTTTCCTTCAAGGTACAGATCCATTTTATGACATAAAAGAAAATTATGTGTTATCATTATTTAGATTATAAAAAAAATCCGCTGGATTCCCAGCGGGTTTTTTGTCTATGGTGTTATGCATACTGAACTGTTTTTTGTAGAAAAAAGAGCTTCTACACTGTTTGTTCCATCTTGAAAACATATTGTCCATACATTGTCGCTGTTTTTACTGAACTTGTCATAATGTAATATATGTTCATCATTTTTGACATCAACGTCATGTGGAAGTAAGATTATGTTTTCAAGTTGATAGGATCCAGGGTAAAAGCTCATGATTTCTTTGAAAGTTTCTTCTTTTTTTTCTTTTGAAACACGATTTTTGAATTCAATAAATATTTTTTTCATGTTTTTGAAATTTTCAGGATATTTCAAACAAATCAACCCCTTTACTTAAGGAAGTTTTTCATTTCTATATTCATTATATCACTTTTTTTTATAACATACCATATAAAAATGCATTATAAAAAAATTTTTTTAATAGGAGGGTTTAGTCAATTGCTCCCACTTAACTTCTGACGAAGTTTGAAGTGGGAGCTTGCGACTACCCAGTAGTACCAACATGCTAAGCACTCCTACCTTCAATTGGTGTCGCATCAGGGCAGGTTGACGACTACCCAACCACCCAAGTCATGCTTGGATGGTTTCTTCAACGATGTACTCAATTCCTTTTCGTTGAAGATTCATAGCACCCACTCGATCATCATTGGATTGGT
>JGI24714J26587_10000491_pt1 | contig 28609 bp, 21 predicted proteins | sample BioPla4DNA2_FD_26587 | JGI IMG/M metagenome (IMG submission 26587)
GCCTGGACTTTTTTGACGGCAGTATAAATAGAATTGCTGCTTGGGTAACAGGAACCAGGGCATCCCTAAAAGCTATTATGATAGCATTGCTAGAACCAACTCATCTTTTAAAGGAGGCAGAAGATCAAGGAAACTTTGGCAAGCGTCTTGCCCTAATGGAAGAGTTTAAGAGTCTACCCTTTGGTGCGGTGTGGGATAAATACTGCCTAGACCAAGGGGTTCCAGTAGGCGCTGAGTGGTTAAATGTTGTTCAAGAGTATGAGGATCAGGTTCTCTCTAAAAGAGGTTAAAAAGGTGGAAGGCCATGGATCTGAAGGTATTAAAAGAATTAGAAAGGATTTCTAAGCAGGTAGGGAAATGCCCTGATCAAGTACAGGGCGGAGGAGGCAATACATCTGCAAAACTAGATGATAGACATATGGCTGTTAAAGCCTCAGGTTATCGGTTAGACCAAGTAACTGAGCAAGATGGCTATGTTATTGTAGACTACCAAAAGATCCGAGATTATTTTACAACAGTAGATACCGGCAGAGATATAGACTATGAAAAGGAAAGTACTGATTTTATAAAATCCTGTGTACTAGAGGATAAAAACCCTAAAAATCTTCGTCCCTCCATAGAAACGGGATTCCATTCCTTTATGGGAAAATACGTTATCCATACCCATTCCGTATATGGAAATATACTGTGCTGTGCCAAAGAGGGTAGGGAAATTGCAGAGAAGATTTTCTCTGAGGACTTTGCCATGTTGTGGATTCCTTATATAAACCCTGGCTTTGATTTGACCATTGGGCTTAATAAGGCCATGGATGAGTTTAGGGATAAAAAAGGATACTCCCCTAAAGTAGTCTTTATGGAAAATCACGGAGTTATAATTTCAGAAGATGGTGCTCAGGCTTGTCTTGATCTAAATTATAGGGTTAATGCTGCTATTAAAGAGTATTTTGGGCTGGACGAAAAATATCCAGAAATTAAAATAGAGAGAATAGGGGAAAATGCATATAAAAGCCAAACAGAATATTTAATAAAGTCTTTACGCATAAACTCTATAGGACCTGAGCTTTTTAGAGAGATTGTCCTCTATCCCGACCAGTTAGTATATTTAGGGAATAATATATCCTTCCAAGGAAAAGGCAAGGTAAATATTGATGCTGGCACAGGGCAGGTAGTATACGCTACCAATGAGAAAGAGGCCATAACTATAGATGAAACTTTTACAGCTTATATCTATGTTGTGGATAAAATAAAGGAATTAGGGTTAAGCATTCAAACCATGTCTGAGGAGTCCATTGCCTTTATTGTGAATATGGAGGGTGAAAAATATCGTAAAAGCCTTCTAAAAGAAAAGTGATAAGTATAAAAGCTGCTAAGTTTTTAGTACTTAGCAGCTTTTTTCTATCTTGTCCCATTAAGGGTTAATTATGCTTTGTTATTGCATCCTAGCACGTTTATAATCTTGTGGCGTACAATTTCCTTAATAGCTTCTCTAGCAGGTCCTAGATATTGCCTTGGATCAAAGGCACCTGGATTTTCAGCCATAAATTTACGAATTGTAGCAGTCATGGCAAGTCTAAGGTCAGAGTCAATGTTGATCTTACATACTGCCATGGAAGCGGCCTTTCGTAGCATATCCTCTGGAACACCTTTAGCACCAGGCATATTGCCACCGTATTTATTTATCATTTCTACATATTGCTGAGGAACTGAGGATGCACCATGGAGAACAATAGGGAATCCAGGAAGTCTTCTTTGGATTTCTTCAAGGATATCAAATCTTAGCTTTGCCTCTCCTTTAAACTTGAAAGCACCATGGCTGGTACCAATAGCAATGGCTAGGGAATCTACACCGGTCCTTTCAACAAATTCTTCTACTTCATCGGGGTTGGTATATATTGCATCTTCTTCTGAAACGTTTACATCATCTTCAACGCCTGCAAGTCTACCTAACTCACCTTCTACAACTACTCCACGGTCATGAGCATAATCAACTACTTGTTTGGTTAGTTTGATATTTTCTTCGAAAGGAAGATGGGATCCGTCAATCATAACAGAGGTAAATCCACCGTCGATACAGGCTTTACAAATTTCAAAGCTGTCTCCGTGGTCAAGATGAAGTGCTATAGGAAGGCCAGTTTCTGCAACGGCTGCTTCAACAAGCTTCATTAGATATGTGTGATTGGCATATTTTCTAGCTCCTGCAGAAACTTGAAGAATGAGAGGGGCATTCTCTTCTTTGGCGGCTTCTGTAATACCTTGAACAATTTCCATGTTATTAACGTTGAAGGCACCTATTGCATACCCACCTTCATAGGCTTTTTTGAACATTTCTGTGGTTGTTACCAAAGGCATATATGATCACTCCTCAAACTTATTTTATGTAAAAAATTAGCTTGTCAAATTCATTCTATCAAATCTAGAATAAAAATCAATAAGTATTCAAAAAAATATGAAAAATCTCACCAAAGCAGTATGCCACCCAACTTACCCCCCAATCAAAGCACTTGTTCATTATACTATTTTTGTATCCATATATCAATGAATTAAAAATATTATAAGCAAAAATTAATCACTATATCCTTGTATAAAAGAACATGTAAATGAAAATTTAATCATCTTATAACATGTATTTTTATTATTCAAATGAAAAATATATTGAAAAAGTGCCCAAATATCGGAGGTTATGATATAATAAACAAAACAAAACTTATAAAAATACAGGAGCGAAGGAAGGTTATACACATGGATATAAGAAAAACCATGGAGGAGAAAGTGCTTTTTTTCGATGGTGCTATGGGTACCATGGTACAGCGGGCAGGCCTAAAGGCAGGTCAGCAGCCTGAAGTCTATAATATGATCCATCCTGAAATCATTACTTCTATACATAAAGCTTATGTTGATGCGGGTGCTGATATCATAACTACAAATACTTTTGGAGCCAATGAATACAAGCTTCAGGGTACTGGCTATGAAGTGGAAGAAATTGTAGAACAAGGAGTAAAATTAGCCCGGCAAGCAGCAGGAGATAGATGGGTGGCTCTGGATATTGGTCCTATTGGCCAGCTAATGGAGCCTAATGGAACCCTGTCCTTTGATGATGTATACAATGCAGTAGCCAGGCAAGTCAAGGCTGGAGCCAAGGCTGGGGCTGATTTAGTAATAATTGAAACCTTGGCGGATATCTATGAGATGAAAGCAGCAGTTTTGGCTGTAAAAGAAAATTCTTCCCTTCCAGTGTTCTGTACTCTTACATATGGTGAAAGTGGTAGGACCATGATGGGAACCGATCCTTTGACAGCCGTTAATATATTGGAAGGTCTAGGAGTAGATGCAGTAGGGGCCAACTGCTCCTTGGGTCCTAAAGAGCTATTGCCTATAGTAGAGGAAATATTAAAATACGCCCATATACCTGTGATTATTCAACCCAATGCAGGACTGCCAAGGCTTGAAAATGGAGAAACGGTATTTGCTACAAGCCCTGAGGAGTTTGCTGCCTACGCAAGAGAGATGATAAAAAAGGGTGTTAGGTTAATAGGTGGATGTTGCGGCACAGCTCCGGAATTTATAAAGGCCTTAAAAGATAAAGTCCAGGACTTAATACATAATCCTCCTACAGCTGTACCAAATAGAATAACTGCTGTATCTTCATCCTCAAATACCGTAATAATAGGAGAGGATGTAAAGGTTGTAGGTGAGAGGATAAATCCCAGCGGTAAAAAATACATAGAAAAAGCCTTGGTAGAACAAGATTTTGACGAGATTGTATCCCAGGCTATAGAACAAAAAATGGCAGGAGCCCATATATTAGATATAAATGTAGGTGTACCCCAAATAGATCAAAAAGATACCATGGTAAAGCTGATCAAGGAATTACAGGCCATGGTAAATACACCTTTACAAATAGATAGTACAAACCCCCAGGTTATAGAAGCAGCAGTACGAATTTATAATGGAAAACCTATTATAAATTCAGTAAATGGCGAGAGCAAGTCCATGGAAGCCATATTCCCCATTGCAAAAAAATATGGTGCCTGTGTTGTAGGACTTACCCTAGACGAAAATGGCATGCCCAATACAGCCCAGAAAAGGCTGGAAATAGCTAGAAAAATAGTTTATACTGCTTTGGAATACGGGATTGCCAAAGAAAATATAATAATTGATACCCTGGTATTATCAGCTGCTACAAATCAAGAAAACGTAATGGAGACCCTTAAGGCATTGGAATTGGTTAAGGAGGAACTTGGGGTTAATACCATGCTAGGTGTTAGCAATATTTCCTTTGGATTGCCCAAGCGCAGCCTGTTAAACAGTACATTTTTGGCCATGGCTTTGAATAGGGGTTTAGATGCAGCCATTATAGATCCTTTAGATGATAGTATGATGGCCACAATAGATGCTTATAGGGTTTTGGCTAATAAGGACGATTATGCAATGGAATATATAAATAAGCACAAATAAAAAAAACTAGAGGGGCAGCAATACAATTTTTTGCTGCTCTCTAGTTTTATTCATATCAATAATACGCTGATTTTCAGAGCCCCGGAAGGGAAGCAATAGATTTTTCTTTTCTATTTCAAATTTACCATCTACTAGAATATCCGAAACATCTAACAACTCTTTCCAGCCATTGTTATCCTTGCTTTCCCTTAACAGATGTTCATAGGTATATCCTGTGTAAGTCATAATATTCATACCTAGCTCTTTAAGCCTTTGGCCTAGTAGGGCAAAAGCTTTTGCCTGTGAAAAAGGCTCCCCACCGCTGAAGGTAACGCCGTCTAACAAAGGATTTTTCTTTACCATTTCTAATATATCATCTATAGTCACCAAACGGCCACCTTCAAAAGGATGGGTCTGGGGGTTATGGCAACCCTGGCAACGATGAGGGCAGCCCTGGGCAAATACCACCAGCCTAATTCCAGGACCATCTACGATAGATTCATCTATAATTCCGGCTATTCTAATAGTAGTATTCAATATCCTTCCTCCATATACATCTTATAAATTTGGGCTCATGTCAAAATGTTTTATACGATCTCGCACTTCGGCTCTTTTCGCATTGTTAAAGCGGTCTAGGGTACCTACAAGATAGCCTGTAATTCTGCGGATTCTTTCGAATTTTACTTCTCCTTCTTCTCTACCGCATGAAGGACAAGTGTTTCCAATTATACCAGTATATCCGCACACAGGGTCTCTATCCACTGGATGGTTTATAGAACCGTATCCTACTCCTGCCTCTTTCATAGTCCTTACTATTTTCTCAAAGGCGTCTAGGTTTTGCGTAGGATCTCCATCCAGCTCAATATAAGTAATATGCCCTGCATTGGTCATCTCATGGTAGGGCGCTTCCAACCTAATCTTATCAAAGGCATTGATTTTGTAATATACGGGAATATGGAAGCTATTAGTATAATATTCTCGATCCGTTATACCTGGTATATTGCCAAAAATCTCCCGATCTATCTTGACAAAACGGCCAGCGGTACCCTCTGCAGGAGTAGCCAATAGGGTAAAGTTTAGTTTCAAGGACTGACTGACCTCATCCAGACGCTTGCGCATATGGCTCACAATTCTTAATCCTAATTCTTGGGCTTGTTGAGACTCACCATGATGTTTGCCAATAAGGGCCTTTAGGCATTCAGCTAGACCAATAAAGCCTACGGACATGGTACCGTGTTTAATAACTTCCCTTATTTCATCCTCATAACCCAATTTTTCTGAATCCAGCCATATATGCTGTCCCATTAGGAAGGGGAAATTTTTCACCTTTTTCTTAGCCTGGATTTCAAATCGCTCCAACAATTGTTCTACAACCAAAGCTATTTTTTCATCCAGCTCTTCAAAGAAACCATCAAGGTCGCCTCTGTGCTTCAGGCCCAACCTAGGAAGATTTATGGTGGTAAAGCTCAGATTACCTCTACCAGTTACAATCTCTTTGGAAGGGTCATGCACATTTCCAATAACCCTTGTCCTACATCCCATATATGCAATTTCAGTTTCTGGATGACCTGGTTTATAGTATTTAAGGTTATAAGGAGCATCCAAAAATGAAAAGTTAGGGAAAAGCCTTTTTGCACTAACCCTACAAGCTAGGCGGAATAGGTCATAGTTGGGATCATCAGGATTATAGTTAATCCCTTCTTTAACCTTGAATATATGTATAGGGAATATAGGAGTTTCCCCATTCCCAAGGCCTGCTTCTGTAGCTAATAACAAGTTTTTAATTACTAGCCTGCCTTCAGGAGAGGTATCGGTTCCATAGTTTAAGGAACTAAAGGGTATCTGGGCTCCTGCACGACTATGCATGGTATTTAGATTATGAACCAAAGCCTCCATAGCCTGATAGGTTTCTCTATCAATTTCCTTAAGAGCCCTATCCTTTGCAAATTTCTGAGATTTTTCTATAAACTCTTTATTTCCAAATATTTGGTATAAAAGCTGCGCTTCCTTATTTAGGTATTCATCATCAGCTTCCATTCTTGGAATTAGGCCATAATCCTTTTCCAATTTATCAAAAATAGATAAAATTTTATCCTCCTGGTAGTCCTCACCTAGCAAAATCTCCAGGGACTTCATAAGATTTTGAGTATATAATTTTCTATAGGATTTTATCACACCAGGAGCCATGCCATAGTCAAAGTTAGGTATGCTTTGACCGCCATGTTGATCGTTTTGGTTAGACTGTATGGCAATACAGGCAAGGGCAGAATAGCTTTGGATGCTATTAGGTTCCCTAAGATAGCCGTGTCCTGTGCTAAATCCTCCCTTAAAAAGTTTTTCAATATCAATTTGACAGCAAGTAGTGGTCAATGTTAAAAAGTCTAGATCATGAATATGTATATCACCTGATTTATGAGCCTCAGAATGATCGGGATTTAACACATACATATCATAAAACTGCTTGGCGCTTTCGGAGCCATATTTTAGCATAGTCCCCATGGCAGTATCGCCGTTGATATTGGCGTTTTCCCGCTTTAAGTCATTATCCTTAGCATCCTTGAAAGTGAGGTCTTCCAACACCTTCATAAGCCGCGTATTCATCTCGCGGACCCTAGTTCTTTCGGCTCGATAAAGAATATAGGCTTTTGCAGTTGAAGCATGTCCATTTTCTATTAAAACTTTTTCAACTACGTCCTGTATGTACTCTACTGTGGGAACTTGGCCGCTCATTTCTTCGTTTAAAATCCTGGCAACTTGGTTTGCCAGCTCCATGGCTGTATTATAGTCGTTTCCTCCACAGGCCATGGCAGCTTTGAAAATTGCATTGGCGATTTTCTCTAAATTAAAAGGTACCTCTCGGCCATCCCTTTTTCTAATCTTAGTAATCAATTTTCTTCCTCCTTAGAACATTATCCTCCTGTAGAGGATTTTACCACATACTACTTATAGGCGCAAATGGGATAAAGAGATACAATATGCAGTATACGGTTAAAAATATGACTAACATCGGCATATATATCCAAAAATCTTTGTTTTTCGAACTGGAAAGATTATAGCATTAGGCAAGTATAAATCTCTTCATTATTTCATGGCCTTGCTCTATAAATATTCCTGTTTCTTTAGCATAAAATTCATCATAGCCTATGTTTATTTTCTTGCTATCATTATTCTTATCTTTGCTTTTATCATAAATAAGGTATGGTACTGGATCTGATGTATGGGTTCTTATAGCTAGAGGAGTGGGGTGGTCTGGCAGGATCATTATCCTGTAATCATCATATTTCTCTAGCCCTTCTAAGAGAGTTCCAAGTACCAATTCATCAATTAACTCTATGGATTTAACTTTGTTATGGATTTCCTGTCGATGTCCGCATTCATCTGGAGCTTCTATGTGAATGTATACAAAATCCTGGCCTGATTTTAGTTCTTCTAAGGCGGCTTTAGCTTTGCCTATAAAGTTGGTATTAATATTTCCTGTGGCACCTTTTACATCAACAGGCTTTAATCCAGCACATATACCAATACCCTTAATTAGATCTACAGCAGAAATTACCGAGCCTTTTATACCATAAACTTCTTCAAAGTTAGGCAGTGAAGGCTTTTTACCTTCTCCCCACAACCAAATAGAATTGGCGGGCTTTAGACCTTTGGCGATTCTAGCTTGGTTGATGGGATGATCTTTTAATATATCATAGCTTTTTTCCATCATATCCAGCAGCAGAGCATTTTTGTCGCTTTTGGACAGAAATTCTCCAACAACCTTGCCCAATATGTCATGGGGAGGAACAAGGTCAAGGTTCAAATGACCATTGGACCATACCATACAGTGACGGTAGCTAACTCCCGGATAGAATGAGATATTGGGTCCATTAAAGTGCTCTTGTATAGTATCTATTAGTTCTTTGGCTTCTTCTGTAGTAATTTCGTCTGAGCTGTGGTCTATAATCACTTTATTATAGAAATCTTTATCTTCAGACAGGGTAACTAGATTACAACGCAGGGCGACATCGGTGTCCTTAAGTTCTATACCCATGCTTACTGCTTCTAAAGGAGAGCGGCCAGTATAATAACGCCTTGGGTCAAATCCCATGGTAGAAAGATTGGCTATATCGCTACCTGGATGCATACCATCAGGGACTGTTTTAACCAATCCCATCTCTCCTTTTTTGGCTAGGCTGTCCATATTAGGTTTATTGGCACATTGCAAAGGGGTTTTATTCCCCAGTTCAGGGACAGTAATATCAGCCATTCCATCTCCGAGCACTACTATATACTTCACTTTAATCCTTCCTTTACATATACATATATACTATTAGAATATGCTACACCAAATTCTATACCAAATCATTAGAGCTTGTCCATAGTCATTATAGATATTTTTCCAGCAACACTTATTGGTAAGTGGTTAAAATTGCTTATTATACTATTTATAATATATTGACAAATAAGTATATAGTATTAGAATACTAATAGACATCTACCATATTGGGTATAACACCTAAACATTGAATAGTTATAAGGAAAATATGTATCAATGTTTAGTTTATAAATAAGGAGATAAGCAAAATGAAAGTTATGATTGTTGGAGCGGGTAAGCTAGGTTTTAAGCTAGCAGAATTAATGATTAATGAGGATATTGAAGTTACCCTGATTGACAAAAATATAAAAACTATAGATAAAATTAATGAGCTTTTGGATGTGCTTACAGTAAATGCAAATGGNNTNGAGTTNNAAACNTTAAAAGAATTGGATATNAAAACCTATGACCTTCTCTTAGCGACTACTGGCAGCGATGAGACTAATGTTATTATATGCAGTGTTGCTAAAAAATTAGGATGTAGGCAGACTATAGCTAGTGTAAGGGATCCGCAATATATTCACCAGTTTGATTTTATAAAAGCCCAAATGGGCATAGATCACATTGTAAACCCTGATTTAGCTACAGCTAATGAAATAGCACGCTACCTTTTAAAGAGCTATAGTTTCAACAATGGCGAATTTGCTAAGGGAAGAGTGGCCATGATGGATTTTAATGTAAATCACATGAAGGATCTTATTGGCAAAAAACTAGCTGACCTCAATGGCTTTGAAAACCTCTTAGTTGTTGCTATATCTAGGGATGGAAATATCATAATCCCACACGGTGGAACTATGCTAGAAGAAGATGATATAATCTATATAATGGGAGAAAGTAAAAATATCAATAATTTAGCTAATAGATTTGGACTAAATATGGATAGGTATCGCATTAAAAGAGTCATGATATTAGGTGGAGGGAAAATAACCCATTATTTAGCTGAACGACTAATTCAAGCAAATATAGGAGTAACAATATTCGAACAGGATAGAGAGCGGTGTAGATACCTATCAGAAAAATTAAACAATGCCTTGATAATAAACGGCGATGGGACTGATATAAATCTTTTGGAACAAGAAGATCTATCCTCAATGGATGCTTTTGTTGGAGCTACGGGATATGATGAACAAAACCTGTTAATGTGCCTGATGGCTAAGCAATATGGGGTTAAAAAGGTTATATCTAAGATAAGCAGGCCTAGCTACGTTCATTTGATTGAAAAACTAGATATAGATTTTGCTTTGGATCCTACGAATATAATAGCNGGAGATATATTAAGGTTTATTCGAGGGGGCAAAGTAGTATCTGTTTCTTTGCTTTTAGGAGAACAAGCTGAGGTAACTGAGGTTATTATAGATGAAAATTTACCTGTGATAGGAAAGCCTTTAGTAAATCTAGGATTACCCAAAGGAATTATCATTGGTGCTATAGTTAGGGATAGGGAGGTTATTATACCCAATGGTAGGACTGTTATTTATCCCAAGGATAGGTTAGTTATATTTTGTTTGGAATCTAATGCACCTCATTTGAAAGCATTTTTTAAGTCAACAAAAGGAGGTGTAATGGATGAAATACGGAATTATAATCAAGGTATTAGGAAATTTATTGGTTTTTGAAGCTCTGATGATGATACCTGCATTATTGGTTTCTATTTTTTACGGCCAGAATGATTCTTTTGCATTTTTTATATCAATATCATTAACAGCTATAGTTGGACTTATTATGTCTAAGGTGAAGGGTTCTTATAAGAAGATAAAGGCTAGGGATGCTTTAGCTGTAGTGTCTATTGGCTGGTTACTAGCTTCTTTCTTTGGTTCCCTCCCCTTTGTTATTTCAGGGAGTATTCCCTCTTTTGTAGATGCTTTTTTTGAGACCATATCGGGACTTACTACCACTGGATCTACGTTGATAGAGGATGTTGAGGTTTTGCCAAAGGGTATATTGCTCTGGCGTTCTTTTACCCATTGGATAGGAGGAATGGGAATCCTAGTATTTACATTGGCTATCCTGCCTACAATGGGTATTAGTGGTTTTCAAATATTTAAAGCAGAGAGCCCTGGGCCTACTGCAGACAAGATAGTACCTAGAATCAAAGATACTGCTAGAATTTTATATACAACCTATATAGCTATTACTATTATTCAGATTATATTCCTTGTTATAGGAGGTATGAGTTTATACGAATCAGTTGTCCATACTTTTGGAACCGTGGGTACTGGTGGTTATTCTACTCGAAACAATAGCATAGGTGCCTATAATAGCACCTATATTCATATAGTAATAACAGTGTTTATGATATTATCCGGTGTTAACTTTTCTTTATACTATGCCTTGGTTAAGGGTAAGTGGAAAGAAGTTATAAGAAATGGGGAATTGAGGTTATACTTAGGGATAATTTTTTCTGCTAGCATTTTGATTGGACTAAATATTTATATGAGTAATGATGGATACAAAAATATAGGTCTAGCATTTAGGGATTCATTTTTCCAGGTATCTTCAATAATAACCACAACGGGTTATGCTACTACAGATTTTGATCTTTGGCCAATTTTTAGTAAGCTGATCTTGTTTTTGCTTATGTTTGTAGGAGGATGTGCTGGTTCTACCAGCGGCTCTGTCAAGGTTATTCGTATACTTGTGCTAACCAAGCTAGTAAAAAGGCAGGTGGCCAAGACCTTTCATCCTAATGCCTATATTCCAATTAAGATTGATGGTAAGGTAGTTAGCGATGATATAGTTACAAGTATATCAAGTTTTTTTATATTGTTTATTATTATGTTTGTTATAGGAATACTTGTTATTTCTTTTGAAGGCCTTGATTTTGAAAGTACAATAAGTGCTGTAGCAACTAGTATAGGAAATGTAGGCCCTGGTTTTGGTTTTGTTGGGCCTACTCGAAACTTTAGCGGCTTCAGTGCCCTTAGCAAGATTGTTTTATCCTTACTAATGCTAATGGGTAGATTGGAACTATTTACTATTGTGGCCCTTATTTCTCCTAAAGCGTGGAAACATGAGGCATAGTAAGTAAGAAAGAAAGATGGCGTCTAGAAAGAAAAATTTCATAAAAAATCATAATGGGATATAGAAGAAGTAAAAGTATTAAGGATTTAAGGTAGCTATAATCCGCCTTATTATGATAACTAGCTAAGATACAGATTTCATATATCTTGGGAATTAGGATATTTTATAGACTTTAAAAGGCCATCGTATCCTAAAACTGTTTTGGCAAAAATATTTTTAGCATTTTGGATATACAACTCTGGATTATCCATGGCAGGACTAAAATGGGTAAGCCAGAGTTCTTTTACTTTGCCCATAGATGCTAATTGAGCGGCTTCAGCAAAGGTCATATGTTTATTTTTTAGGGCTTTTTCCATGTCTTCATTATCTCCATAGGTGCCTTCACATATAAAAAGATCACTTTCATGAATAAAACCTGGTATATCATTGGTAGGCCGTGTGTCTACGATATAGCTTAGCTTTATGCCTTTTCTATCCTCTCCCAGTACCATGCTGGGATAGTAGGTGTTTTTGCCATCCAATACAACCTCACCATTTTGCAGTCTGCTCCAATATTTTATAGGGATTTTGGCTGCTATTGCTTTTTCTGGGTGGAATTTAGGTTTTCTGGGAAGATAGAAACTATAGCCTAGGCAAGGGGAGGAATGGTCTAATTCTAAAACAGATAACATCAGCCCAGTATTACCAATATTTTCACAACTTTTGGGGAAGATTTCTCTAACTATTAGATTTTTTGATGCCATATGGATCATTAAAGCACCACTAGAGCATTCAATAATATCAATATCATAAGGAAGAAAAGGTATGGAAACCAGCATCCCTTCTATTATTTTCTTTATTCCTATAGGACCTATAATAGTTATTGGATCAATACGTTGGCTGTTGCCAATTGTAGATAGTAATCCAGGCAAACCAAAGATATGATCTCCATGACTATGGCTTATGCATATTATGTCCAGGGATTTAAAACCGGTTTTGTATTTGCGCATGGCTACTTGAGTTCCTTCGCCACAATCTATAAGAATTTTTCGAGACTCATAATTAATAAGGAGAGAAGAAAGAAATCTATTGGGCATGGGCATTCCGCCACCACTTCCCAAAAGGGTTACATTTAGCAAAACTATCTTCCTTTCATGGTTGAATAAATATATTATTTGCTTTTCCTTGTAAAAAATATAAATCATAGATACAATGAAATGGACATATATACTTATAGTAATCAAGTATTGAAGTATTTACAAGTCAAGGACAAAAAAGATAATGTTTGAGGTGAGCCATGGCAATAAAAAAATTTATTAGGAACAAGCTTGACTGGAAGAAAATTGTGGGAGCTCTTTTACTGATTACTCTTATATTATCAGTAATTTATTCAATTATTAAAATTATAGATGCTCCTTCTGAGGATATGATTGTGGATGAGTCTACAAGGGCAAAAAGCGATTACGTGTTAATGCTGGTTCAGTGTATATTAGGACTTATAGTTATGGCGGTTCCTTCTTTTATCGAGAGAAGATGGATGATTAGTATACCTAACTATATGTATATACTATATTTTATCTTTTTGTATTGTGCCATATATCTTGGAGAAGTAAGAAATTTTTATTTTATTATTCCTCACTGGGATACCATATTGCATGCTTTTAGCGGTGCCATGCTAGGAGCCTTGGGTTTTAGTTTGGTAAGCATTCTAAACGGTTCAAAACGTTTGAAATTAAACTTGAGCCCTTTTTTTGTATCCTTATTTGCATTTTGTTTTGCATTGTCAGCTGGAGCATTATGGGAGATATATGAATATACCTTTGACGGACTCTTATCTCTAAATATGCAAAAGTTCGCATTGGAGGATGGTACACTTTTGGTGGGAAGACAAGCTCTAGAAGATACCATGAAGGATATAATTGTAGATGCCCTTAGTGCCCTTATTATTTCTCTAATAGGGTTCTTTACAATTAAGAAGGATAAACTGGCCAAGGATTATGAGGAGTCAATTAGCAGACAATAGATTTTTATATCCAAGAAAACAAAAATATGTTACTATATATATTATAAATTCATTATGCTTATATAAGACAACTGTTCAATTTTGATTTTGGAGGAATGGATTAGTGAAGGATATTATATCAGAGCTGGCTAGAGAGCTTGATATAAGGGAAGAGCAGGTTGAAGATACTGTTGCCCTTATAGATCAAGGCAACACAATTCCCTTTATTGCCAGATACAGAAAAGAGGTTACTGGTGGCCTAGATGATGCGGTGCTGCGCAAGCTTTATGATCGCCTGGTATATCTGCGAAATATAAAGGCTAGGCGGGAAGAAATTATCAGGCTCATAGATGAGCAGGGTAAGCTAAATGATGAATTAATTGAAAAAATACAGAAGGCAAGCACCATGACAGAGCTTGATGATATCTACAGACCCTATAGGCCTAAAAGACGAACCCGAGCCACCATTGCCAAAGAAAAGGGACTGGAACCCTTGGCAGATATGATACTGGCCCAGCAGCTTATGGATGAGGACATGCTCCATATAGCCGCTTCCTATGTAGATCCAGACAAGGAAGTTAACAATGCTCAAGAGGCCCTTCAGGGTGCAATGGATATCGTAGCCGAAGTTATATCTGATAATGCTGATTTAAGGAAGGCTATAAGGGAGTATACCTTTGAGCATGGTGTGCTGGTGACAACAGGTGATTCTGAACAGCAATCTGTTTATGAAATGTATTATGAATACAGCGAAGCTGTAAAGCGAATAGTTCCTCACAGGGTATTGGCTATAAATAGGGGGGAGCGAGAAGGCTTTCTTAGTGTAAAGATTGATATCGATGAACAAGAGATTGCAGGTCTTATAGAAAGCATGGTAATAACCAATAAAGAAAGTGTAGTATATCCTTTTATGCAGGAAGCAATTTTAGACTCCTACAAACGCCTTATTGCCCCGTCTATTGAGAGGGAAATTCGCAACCAACTTACAGAAGTAGCAGAAGAACAAGCCATTAAGGTGTTTGGCGAAAACCTAAATAATCTTCTACTTCAGCCTCCCATAAAAGGAAAGATAGTAATGGGAATAGATCCTGGCTATCGGACTGGAAATAAGGTAGCAGTAGTAGATGAAACAGGCAAGGTATTGGATACAGGAGTAGTCTATATGACACTTCCTAATCATGATAAGGACAAGGCTAAAGAGTTTTTAAAGGCTTTAGTTGCCAAGCATAAGGTAGATATAATAGCAATAGGCAACGGGACAGGTTCTAGGGAAACCGAGATTGTAGTAGCAGAGCTTCTTAAGGAGATAGATAGTGAAACTTATTATATAATAGTCAACGAAGCAGGAGCTTCTGTATATTCTGCATCTCCTTTGGGCAGTGAAGAATTTCCTGACTTTGATGTAGCCTTAAGAAGTGCAGTATCCATAGCGCGAAGGCTCCAGGATCCTCTGGCAGAGCTGGTGAAAATTGATCCTAAAGCCATTGGAGTAGGTCAATACCAGCATGATGTAAACCAAAAGAGACTAGCTGAGACTCTCCAGGGCGTGGTGGAAAGCTGTGTTAATACTGTAGGGGTAGACTTAAACACTGCATCCCCATCTCTGCTGCAATATGTTGCAGGTATAAGCAAGACAGTGGCCAGAAACATTGTAGCTTACAGGGAAAAGATAGGGAAATTTACCTCCCGAAAACAGCTGTTGGAGGTCAGTAAGTTAGGACCCAAGACTTTTCAGCAGTGTGCTGGTTTTTTACGGATACCAGAGGCAGTTAATATACTGGACAATACTGCAGTTCACCCAGAGTCCTACGATGCCACCATCAAACTATTGGATATGAATGGCTATTCTTTGGAAGATGTGTCCTCAAAAAACATAAAGGAGCTACAAAGGGCTGTAGATGGGTGGAATATACAAGAGCTATCAGCCACCTTAGGCATAGGAATTCCAACCTTGAAGGATATTATAGAGGAACTAAAAAAACCGGGGAGGGATCCTAGAGAGGAGCTACCTCAGCCCATCCTTCGAACAGATGTTATGGATATTAAGGATTTAAAACCTGATATGGTGCTTACAGGAACTGTCCGCAATGTAGTGGATTTTGGCGCATTTGTGGACATAGGAGTACATCAGGATGGCTTAGTACATATCTCCCAGCTTTCAGAGAGCTATGTAAAACATCCCATGGATGTGGTGCAGGTGGGAGATATAGTTAAGGTTAGGGTACTTAGTGTAGATGTGGAAAAAAACAGAATATCCTTAACTATGAGAGATGTTTAGTTTTTATAGATAAACAACAAAGAATTGGGGGTCATAAGATGATTTTAATCAAAAACGGTAAGGTTCTTACCATGAGCAACAAAGTATACGAAAAAGGCGATGTACTTATTGAAGGTAAAAAGATTGTACAAGTGGGTGAAAACCTTGATGCTCCAGCAGATGCCCAAGTAATTGATGCCCAGGGCATGTGGGTTATGCCGGGGATAGTAGATGCCCATTGTCATATAGGAATGTGGGAGGATGGAATAGGATTTGAAGGAGCTGACGGAAACGAGGCTACCAATCCTGTAACTCCAGAACTTAGGGCTATAGATGGCATAAATCCTGATGACAACTGTTTCAGGGAAGCTAGAGAACACGGTATTACCTCTGTAGTAACTGGTCCTGGAAGTGCTAACGTAATTGGAGGTCAATTCGCCGCACTAAAGACCTATGGAAGACGTGTAGATGATATGGTGTTTAGGGAGCCTTTGGCCCTTAAAGTTGCCTTTGGTGAAAATCCTAAGCGGGTATATGACGGGCAGAGTAAATCTCCAAGCACCCGTATGGCTACAGCTGCTATTTTAAGGCAGAGCTTGATAAATGCTCAGGAATACAAGAAAAAGCTGGAAAAGGGTAAGGCAGATCCAGATAAGATGCCAGAGAGAGATTTGCAGATGGAGATCATGGTTAGGGTATTAAACCGAGAAATTCCCATAAAAGCTCATGCCCATCGTGCTGATGATATCTTAACAGCTATTAGGATTGCCAAGGAATTTGATATAGATATTACCATAGATCACTGCACAGAAGGACACAGAATTACTGACTATCTATTAGAGGAAAATGCCAAGGTTATACTAGGGCCTTTGCTAAGTGATCGCAGTAAAGTGGAACTTAAGAATATGTCCTTTAAAGCTCCTGGTATTCTTTCTAAGGCTGGGATCAAAGTGGCTATCATGACAGATCATCCGGTTATCCCCATACAATACCTCCCTGTATGCGCTGCCATTGCCGTTAGAGAGGGTATGGATGAAATGGAGGCCCTAAAGGCCATAACCATAAATGCTGCTGAGATTACCGGCATAGCCGACAGGGTAGGAAGCTTGGAGTCAGGCAAAGACGCAGACATTGTAATCTTTGATGGTCATCCTCTAGATTTCCGTTCTAAGACAGTTTGGGTATTTATAGACGGTCATGCAGTGAAAAAACCAGAATAGTTTAAAAATTAACTTGATTTTTTATAACAATTGACGTATTATATAGGAGAAAAGTGAATATATATAAATTAACCTTCGGGGCAGGGTGGAATTCCCTACCGGCGGTATAGCCCGCGACTCCTTCAAAAAAGAAGGATTGACCCAGTGAAATTCTGGGGCCGACAGTTAAAGTCTGGATGGGAGAAGGTGGTGATGTTGTGATTACTTTATGTCGTAATGGATAGATTCCCCCGAAGTTTCGGGGGGTTTTTATTTTGCATCAATAATTAGATGAGTTTATGGAAATTATTAGATTATTTGGAGGATGATTATAGATGATAGGACAGAAAACTATTAGGAAAGACATTTTATCTGCTAAAGTATATACTTTAAATGGCATAGTTAAAATTGGTTTATTGTCTGCCATTGCTTTTGTATTGATGCTGTTGGAGTTTCCATTACCCTTATTCCCGGCATTTTTGAAAATGGATATTAGCGACCTACCAGCATTGATAGGTGGTTTTGCCTTAGGACCTGTTGCAGCTATTTTAATAGAGCTCATTAAAAACATATTGCACTTTATTTTCAAAAGCACCACAGGTGGCGTTGGCAACTTGGCTAACTTTGTAGTGGGTATTAGCTTTACAGCACCTGCAGCAATAGTATATGTAAGAGACAAAAGCAAAAAGAGTGCTGTAATTGGGATGATAGTGGGAACCATTTCTTTACTTATAGTATCTTCACTTGCTAATTATTTTGTCATGATCCCCCTATACTCAAAGCTCTTTTCAATGGAACTAGTGATGGATTTAATGACCAAGGCTAATAAATATATTGTGGATGTAAAGACCTATATAGTCTTTGCAGTAATTCCCTTTAACTTAATCAAAGCAATTATTACATCAGCCATAACCCTCTTGATTTATAAGAAGGTATCCCCGTTACTAAAGTAACCTACTATACCATTTTGAAACTATATGGTTATTGAACGTTGGTTTCATCCCTAATTTGGAGAAAACCGAGCCGGAGCTTCCGGCTCTTGTATTTTTTGGACAAATGTCTTGTTATACTGAGCAAATAGGGATATAATAAGTACGATTTTGTTTTATAATGTATAATGATTATAGATATAATTTTACTATATGGAGATAGTGGTATGATGGAAATTAGAACTTTTAGTGAAAATGAAACCGAAAAACTTGGCAAAAAAATAGGCAGGCTTGCTTGGCCAGGTATGATTATTCTATTAAAAGGAGATTTGGGAACAGGCAAGACCGTGTTAACTCGGGGCTTAGCTAGGGGACTAGGTATAGAGGAACCTATTACTAGTCCTACATACACCTTACTTCATCAATATCATGGGCGATTGCCTTTATATCATTTTGATATATACCGTTTGACAGACCCTGAAGAAATGTATGACCTAGGTTATGAGGAATTTTTTTATGGACAGGGAGTATCAGTGGTGGAATGGCCTGAGAGAATGGAGGATCTACGGCCTGATGAATACTTAGAGATTATTATAGAAAAGAATCCTGGACATGAGGGAGATGAACGAATTATTAGGATATTTCCTGTAGGTGAAGACTATAAGAATATTGCAAAGGAATTGATGGACCTATGAATATATTAGCAGTTGAATCGTCTGGAATGGTAGCAGCAGTAGCTTTAGTTAGAGATGGTAGGCTTATAGGAGAGTATTTCTTAGACCACGAAAAAACTCATTCTCAGCATTTAATGCCCCTTGTAGAGCAGTTGCTATGTGGGCTGGATATAAAAATCTCTGATATAGATATTTTTGCGGCTTCAAAAGGACCGGGCTCCTTTACCGGGCTTAGAATCGGATTAGCCACAGTCAAGGGCTTGGCCCAGGCCTTGGATAAGCCTGTCATTGGTGTTCCTACTCTTGATGGGCTGGCATATAATTTGCTGTCCAGGCAAGGCTTAATTTGCCCTATTATGAATGCAAGAAGAGAACAAGTATATACCTCTATATATCGATCAAATGACAGTAAGCTACAGCGTTTAGACCAATATATGGCTATTCCTGTGATTGAGTTGGTACAAAAACTAAAGACCTTTGATGAACCAGTTATGTTCAATGGAGATGGAGTGCCAGCATATTGGAACATAATAAAAAATGAAATGGGAGATAAGGCCTTGATGGCTCCTGCCAATGTTCTTACTCAAAGGGCTTCTTCCATAGCTTGTCTAGCATTGGATCTATTTAAGACTGAAGGGGCACAAAAATATACAGAAGTAGTACCTTTTTATTTGAGAAAGTCACAAGCTGAACAGAAATTTGCAAAGAAGGGTTAGGGAGAGACAAAGTATGGATGGTCTTTGGATACGCCCTATGAAAGTAGAAGATATTGATGAAGTATTGAGTATTGAAAAACTTTGTTTTTCAACACCTTGGTCCCGTGAAGCTTTTAAAACGGAAGTAGAGAGAAATCATTGTGCCAGATATGTAGTGGCGGAATTAGAAGGCAGGGTAATAGGCTACGGTGGCATGTGGATTATACTAGATGAAGCCCATATAACCAACGTAGCGGTACATCCCGACTTTAGGGGTAAGGGTGTTGGAGAAGCTTTAATGAAGGGACTTATAGATACTGCTTCCCGCCTCAAGGTGGATGGTATGACCTTGGAGGTGAGAGTGTCTAACCTAGTTGCCCAAAATCTGTATAAGAAATTAGGCTTTGTAAGTGTTGGGGTTCGAAAAGGATATTATACAGATAATGGGGAAGACGCACTTATCATGTGGAGGGGCAAGTATATTAAATAATAGCGGGGGTATAAACTTGACTAGGAGACTATCAGGTATTATTTCATTCTTGTTGGGAATCATAGCTGTTTTTCTACTAATAACCGGACTTTTTATTAGCTCAATTATGTGGGTAGCCTTTGATATGGATCACTATGATAGGGAATACAAAAAACTTAATATTTCCCAATCTACAGGAATGAGTCATCAGGAGCTTTTAAACACCACTAAGGAGCTACTTAATTATATAAAGGATAAGCGGGAGGACTTAAATATATCAGCCAAAGTCCATGGACAAGAGCGGCAGGTATTTAATCAAAGAGAGATAGACNATATGGTAGATGTAAAAAAATTGTTTGCCTTGGGTTTTAGGCTTAGATGGATCTCTTTTGGAGTTTTTGGTCTGCTTGTAGCTTTTTTAGCATGGTACAAGGGCAAAAAAGCTTTAAGACTTTTAGGTATTTCATACTTAACTGTGCTAGCTATACTTGGAATACTGTTCATAACACTGCTTATTTTGATATCCATTGACTTTACTGCAGTATGGAATGGTTTTCATTACATTGCTTTTAGCAATGACTTGTGGATTCTCAATCCCAAAACCGATATATTAATTCAGATGGTACCGGAACCATTTTTTTATGATACGGTTATTAGAATTCTAAGTATTTTGGGTATAGCTTTGACCATCTTAGCTATATGTTCCGGTATGATTCTATTTAAATCAGCCAAAGTTAGAAAGGTTAAAAGATAATACAGGTAAAAAGCTATATATGAAAAGGTGAAAATATGACGTACTTTAGTGATATGAGAGAAAAAGCTAAAAATATAAAGGATAAAGATGAGGTTATAATATTGGGTATTGAAACATCCTGTGATGAGACATCAGCGGCTGTTGTAAGAAATGGAAGGGAAGTGTTGGGGCATAAGATAGCCTCTCAGATTGAATTACACAAAAAATATGGAGGAGTAGTGCCTGAGATAGCTTCTCGTAAACATATTGAAGTTATTAATCCCTTAATCGATGAAACTTTAGAGGAAGCGGGAATTACCTTAAAGGACTTGGATGCTGTTGCGGTTACCAATGGGCCAGGGTTAGTAGGAGCCCTTTTGGTGGGTGTGGCTACCGCCAAAGCTCTTGCCTATGGTTTATATATTCCCTTGATAGGGGTACATCATATCGAGGGGCATATAAGTGCAAATTATATAGCCCATCAGGAATTGACCCCTCCTTTTATAAGCTTGGTAGTCTCAGGAGGTCATAGCCACCTGATTTGGGTTAAGGATTATGGGGAATATGAGATATTAGGCCAAACCTTAGACGATGCTGCAGGGGAGGCATATGATAAGATTGCCAGAACTTTGGGGCTAGGCTATCCAGGAGGTCCTATAATAGATAAGCTGGCCAGAGAGGGAGATTCAAACTTTGTGGAGTTCCCCAGGCCTAATATAAAAGAGCCTCATTACAATTTTAGTTTTAGTGGCCTAAAAACAGCTGTTATAAACTATCTTCATAATTTGGATCAGCGAGGACAAGAATATCGAGTGGAGGATATAGCAGCTAGTTTCCAACAGGCAGTTGTAGATGTATTGGTAGATAAGACAATAAAAGCCGCTAGGGATATTAATGCTAAGAAAGTGGTGCTAGCAGGAGGAGTGGCTGCCAATTCAGCCTTAAGAGGGCAATTAGGTCAAAGCTGTCAACAGGAAGGGATAAAATTATTTTACCCCAATCCCCTTCTTTGTACTGATAACGGAGCCATGATAGCCTGTGCAGGGTATTATAGGCTTATGAAAGGATATATTTCAGATCTAGCTTTAAATGCAGTGCCAGGGCTTCCTTTAACTAGAAGCCAATAGGGTGCTTTGCTGATTTGGCTGATTTGAAAACATATAAATGATGTAATAAAAGAGCAGCTAGATTTTATTCTAACTGCTCTTTTCTCATAAATGTTTCTAACAAATCAGGTATTTAATCAGATATTTAAGTAGCTCTTTCTCTATCCCTAAATAATAGGGTGATGGCAAATAAACCTGCTAATCCCACAAGCGAATAGATTATTCTGCTGAGTATAGCATCTTGCCCACCAAATAAAGAGGCTACTAGATCAAATTGGAACAATCCGATCAAACCCCAATTTAGTGCACCAATTATTACAAGAATTAGGGATAATCTATCCATCACACCAACTCCTACTTATTGTTTATACCTATAGTATATCCACAATAATAGGATTGATTCTATATTACGATTTTTTCTTCTCTTTCAGTATTTTTTATTTTACTGAATATATACTGCACCTTCATATTCTCAGACTTTGTTAGGGTTTCAAAGTCCCCTATTAATATTAATTTTTTTCTAGCACGGGATAAGGCTACATTGGTACGACGATAATCCTTTAAAAAACCTGTTCGGGTAGTCGCTCCAGGGGAGGTATAGTTGCTCCGTACCCAATTTATTATTACATTTTCTTGCTCTCTACCTTGGAAGGAGTCTATTGTGTAAATATTTTGCTCTATAAAGCTTTTAATATCATGATTTCTATTATAAAAATAATGTGCCTGCTCCTCAAAAATTTCTTTTAGCTTCTCTGCATGGGCCTTATAGGGAGTTATTATACAGGTATTGCTTAATTTTTCTCCTTCCTTGATGAGATCCATTACTTTTTTGACGGATAGCATGGCTTCAGCCATATTATAGTAGGTAGAGTTAACCTCGGTTTCCATTCTTTCTTTCGGATCTAAAAACTCCGAAGTATCGATGATTTCAATGGGATTGGGAGGGAATTTCTTCTTGCGCTGGGCAGGGGCAAGTTTGTAGTATTCCGAATCCAAATTCGTGGATAATCTCCCATCATAAATTAAGTCAGATATAAAGGAAACCATTTGAGGATCTCGTGTACGATAGTTTATATCTAAGAAAACGCTGTTATATCTATTTGTATCAGTTATTAAATTTTCAAACATACTTCTTTGCAGTTTTTCCCTGGTATTTAGATCAATATAAGGATCATACTCTAAGAGTATCTCGCTTTGTATTGGGAAAGGAGGTATTTGCATATGGTCTCCTATTATCACGCACTTATCGGCAAATTGCAAGCTAAACAGGGTTTCTGGTACGTCCATTTGTGAAGCCTCATCGATGATAAGGATGTCAAAATGATACTTTGAATAATTTCTGTCAAGATAAAAACCAAAGGGCGTCCCTAGAACAATAGTATTTTTCCCAGATAACAAGGATGTATAAGCTGGATTAGAAGTAGAAACAGTATAGGCATAGGGCAAATCGGATTTTGCTTCAATATTGTTTCCAGTTCTTAAGGCTCTAACATTATCCTCTATCAGCTTTTCTAAAATATTGTCGACAGCTATATTGGTTTTGGCTAGAATCAAAACATCCTTACCTTCATGATAGTATTGGAGGGCTATCTCCTTGATAAGGGTGGTTTTCCCCGTACCTGGAGGGCCTTGGACAATGGTTAATGCATTATTGATTCCATCCATATTACGTACTAAAGCCACAGCTTGTTTTTGGGCTATGTTGCGTACTAGATCTTTATTGTAGTAAGCATTATCAGGCAGCATTTTTATATCTTCGGGCTTTAGCTGTTTTTCTTTTTTTAGACCCAAGGCTATTGCTAGTAAGGGAGAAAGACTATCATTCTTTATATCATTAACTATTCTTTCTAAATAGGATAATAGTATGGTACTATTTGAGTCTCGAGCTAAAGTAGTTATTTTAGAAACTTGTTCTTCTGAAAGATCATTTAAAGCTTTTAACTCTACTATATAGCCATCATTAGTCTTTTTTTCACGGCATTCTATAACTTCAAACTCCCAACCATTATTGGAAGTGAGTATTTCACCGGGGAAGAAGGATATAGGCATACTAAAGATATATGAATTTTTGTAAAATACCAGATAGTCACATTGGATTTCATTGAACTTTTTAATCATGATATCAAGGATATCCATATATATCTTCATATCATTAAGTACAGCCTCTTTATCCTTGACATCCACCAAATCCAGGTTAGCCAGATCAATTTTCCATTCTTCCTGTTCCTCTGGTTCTCCTAGCTCTGCTAGCTTATAGAGATCGGATTTCATCAAACGATAGTCCCCCCAGCCTCTGGGTTTTCGAAGTCCCAATCTATCTCGGGGAGTATTTTTCAATATATCAAAGACAAAATCAACGTATTGTTTTCTGTTTAAAGGAGCCAGTATTGTAACCAGNCCTTTACGATAAATACCAGCCCGCCTTGCGTTTTTGAGCATAACATGTTTTCTGCAAAGGCTTTTTAGATCAAAATGCTTTAGGTAGGTATTAAAGAACTCCTTTATATTGGCCCTGCTGTCAAAGAATTTTCTATGCTCCATGCTATCTATGGTGGTTAGGCGGCCAGTCTTAGGATTAATATCAATTTGGGGTATATTTAAGGTATCAAAGATAAGGTCAGTGATTCTTGTATTATCATCTTTTATTTTGTCACTATAATGATAATATAGTCCTGCTAAGGTTTTACCATTTAAAAATTTCAGCTTCACAGAATCAAATTCCTTTGCCCCCATCAAGCGGGGATGAAACACGCCCATCTCAACAGCTGCTCTTATCACTATTTCTCGCTGAACTTTAAGAGGTACACTCTCCCAATGACAGATGCTAGAATTTGCGATCATTTCTATCCATTCATTTACGGTCAATTTATCTATACCTAGATCATCACAAATAAATTGCACCACTGGCGTGTCTTCATCTTCAAGCTTTGAACTATAGTTGTAATATAGTCCTCCTAAAGTTTTATTGTTTAGGAATTGGAATCTTGTATTACAAAAATCCTTATACCCCATTAATCTAGGACTGGATAAACCTAATTCCTTGGCAGCTGATAAAACTATGCTTTTCTTAATATTTTTAGGTATGGATTCCCAAGGAATTTTCGTATCAGGTTCTCTTAATAAACTATACCATTCCTTTAGGGATAAGGGGGCAATACCGCAAATACCACATAGGTAGGTAATAGTATCCATACCCGCTTTTGCAGCCTTTTGAGAGAAGGCAGCATGTAAACTGCTTAAAGTCTTATTATTAATAAAGCTAGTGGGTGTATTTAAATCTTCGTGCTTGAGCAAGCGGGGGTTGCTTTTGCCCATTTCTTTTGCTTTTTCCTGTAAAATACGGCCAATATAGGCTGGAGGGACTGCTTCCCATTTAAAATTTTTTTGATAGGCTATAACATTTAGCCATTCCTCATAGCTAAGCTCAGGAACTCCATAAACATCACATATATAGTCAATACTACGCACTCCACCACGATTTAAACCAAAAAATCGTGAAGCAAAGCTATAAAGGCTCATTCCCTTTAGGAAGGGAATACCTACCTTTAGATCATCAGTTGACATCATCCTTGGGTTGTCATAACCGAGATATTTAGCTACCTTAAATAGTATATCCCGGATTATATCATGGGGAATAACGTCCCAGAATATACTGATTGAAGAATCAGTTATATATGAGATCCAGTCATCCTGCGTAATTTCTATATCCAAGTCACCACACATATTTATGATAACGCTGCCGCGAATATCATCGTATTTATTCTTATAGTAATTATAAAACCCTGTTAGAGTACGACCATTTAAAAAGTCAAACTTTACGGAAAAATCCTCATTTTTAAAGAAAATTGGATGAGAATAACCTAGCTCTTTACATGCTCTTAAAAGGACCTCTCGCCTTGCATCTTTAGGAATATTTTTCCACGAAAAAATATTGTTTTTTCCTATATATTCTATCCACTGGTCAACACTAACTTGGGGTATACCAAGCTGGTTGCAGACATTAGTTATTATATGAACTCCTTTTTCTCTGGGAAAACCATTTTTATAATAAGAATAAAGCCCATTTAAAGGAGTATTATTTAGAAATTTAAAATTATGTTTTTCCAGATCTTTAGATGCGATAAATCTAGGATTAGGTAGATTTAACTCCTTAGCTATCATCTCTAGTAATTGTCGATGTACCTTATGGCTCACCTTACTCCACAAAAAAGCAGGAGGCCGTGAGGAGCCGCCCTTTCTGGATAAGATCTCTATTACTTCATCTATGTCATCAAATATTTTGTCCTTATTAACTGATAAATTGCTCAAAAAGGTTTCTCCTTTCATTGTCCAACTATACTAGTAGCATCATAAAACATTGTCCAACTCTGTAGGTGATATCATATAACTAAGTAATTATATTGAATAAATATTAAACAAAAAGATACACATTAATATTATACACTTATGAGCATTTTTTAAAAGCTAAAGAATTAATAAAAATTCATTGATTTTATTGTGAAAAACACCAAAAATAATGGTAAGATATGACCCTAATTACAGACTATTGAAATTATGTATAGATATCCATGTGTATTTATGGTATTCTATGGTAAGAGTATAGATACTTCTATTTAGCATGTTATACTGGTTTATTCTATTGGGTTAACTTATTGTTATGGAGGAGTTTTAAGTGATGTTAGAAAGACCTGTTAATTGGCTTGCTATGGAAGAAGATGAAAATATTATATCATAGTAGATCAAAATATCTTAACCAAGCATACAGATGATGGAGAGAGACTTTTAGGCAAAGTAGATTTGCTAAAGGATATTAAGTCTATTGTAAAACATCATCATACTTCATATAAGGATATGGAAAGGATAGAAGAGGTAGTTCCAATAGAAGCTCAGATTATTTATCTGGCTGATAGGGTAGATGTTCTGATAGATCCCAGATATTATATTCTTGGACAGACAAGTAAGATCATAAGTAAAATCAAAAGCTTTTCTGGCTCAATGTTTAACCCTGAAATAGTGGATTGCTTTATAAAGTTAGGAGAAAAGGAAGCTTTTTGGCTGGATATAGATAATCAATATGTTCATTATATACTATGGCAGCAGCGCTTTGGCAGAAAGAGCATAGCTTATGAAAAGGATATTCGCCAATTTGCATCATTATGCGGTGATATAGTTGATAGAAAAAGTTCATTTACTAAAACTCATTCAAAAAGAGTAGCCTATATAGCAAAGAAGCTAGGAAAAGCTTTAGCTATGAAGGAAAAAGACGTATTTTTATTAGAAATAGCTGGAGAGCTTCATGATATAGGAAAATTGTCTATACCTTCATCTATTTTGCATAAGGAAGGTAACTTAACAGATGAAGAAAAGAGTATTATCAAGCAGCATACCTATTATACATATCGATTAATCGATCGATTGAATTCAATGGATAAGGTTAGGGATTGGGCTGCATTTCACCATAAAAAATTGGACGGAAGTGGTTATCCTTTTCATTTAAGAGCAAAGCAGCTGGATCTAGGATCCAGAATCATGGCAGTGGCAGATATTGCTGCCGCCTTGTCGGAGGATAGGCCTTATCGAAGTGGCCTTACCAAGGATCAAACAATGGAAATCCTGTGGGATATGGTCAAGAATAATAAGATTGATGGAGATGTTGTAAGTACTCTGGAATCCAATTTTGATGATATAATGTCATATTCTAATTAAAGATAGAAGCATAAAAATACCGGGTGTAATTCTAATACCCGGTATTTTTATTAAAATTTATACCTTATAGACTTCTACATATCGGCGAAGTTCAAGGGCTAGTTTATTTAAGTTTCTAGAAGAAGCAGCCATTTTATCCATCAAGTTTTTCTGTTCTTGGGCATTTGCTGCGATTTCCTGGCTAGAAGCTGCTGCTTCCTCTGATACAGCAGATATATTTTGTATAGCTTTTGTCACTTCATTTTTATTTTCTTCCATAACTGCTATGTATTTAGTTACTTCATCTATGCTGTTGATAATATTTTCTATACTGCTAGCTATAACATTAAAGATATTTGTAGTATTGTCTACCACTTCAGTTTGACGTTCTACAACTTCACCCATATTATTTATCATAGCTGACGCATTATCAGCTTCCTTGAGGATACCTTCCATTATTTCTTCTACTTGCTCTGTAGCTTGCTTACTATTGTCTGCAAGCTTTCTAATCTCGTCAGCTACTACAGCAAATCCTCTACCTGCCTCACCAGCCCTGGCTGCTTCAATAGCAGCGTTTAATGCCAGAAGGTTAGTCTGCTCTGCAATATTATTTATAGTTGTAACAAATTCTCCAATATTTTTGGATTTCTCTACAAATGAGTTTATAAATTGAAATACTTCCTCAGCGGTGCTAGCGCTTTGCTCATTAGCTGATCTTAGGGTCTCAACAGTCTTTAAGCCTTGGGCATTAAGCTCTCTCATCTGTTCTGAGTGCTTTGCTACACCAGTGGCATTTTTCAATAGAAGGTCGATTTGGTTTGATAGATTGGTAATAAGGCTGACCCCTCTTTCAGCTTCACTGGCTTGTTCAGAAGCACCGTGGGCTATGTCATCCATAGCATTGGCCATTTCGTCCATGGAGATATTGATTTTCTCCGAGTTAGTGTTTAATAGATCAGAGGCTTGGACCAATTCTAGGGATATTGTTTTTAGGGATTCCATTATAGAACGAAGGTCTTCTATCATATTATTAAAGGACATGGATACAGCCTCTAACCCCTCAAACTCT
>JGI24714J26587_10000497_pt1 | contig 28402 bp, 23 predicted proteins | sample BioPla4DNA2_FD_26587 | JGI IMG/M metagenome (IMG submission 26587)
TTTTTTCGATCTTGTTTTCGTCTTCGGTGTAAATGTATGAAGACTGGGGCGAGTAGTCGCAATCGATATGATGCCTGTCAATTATTTCTTTTATTTGCTTTATGGCCTTTTCATTTGCATCGGCATACTGTTTTGCAAGTTCGGTTCCCAGCTGTCTTTTCATCTTGTCGTATATTAGTCCGTGCTGGGATGTTATTTTTGCCGTGGTGTGGCCTGTTGTTCCGCACAGAATTCTTCCTGCATCAAGAACCGCGATGCTGACATTCTCCCTGTGCAGGAGATAGGCGCAAAGCAATCCAGCCATTCCTGCCCCGATTATAGCTATATCAACCGATATGTCTTCCCCGAGGGAAGGATACTCGGTCGGGGCGGTTGATGCAAGCCAGTATGACTGAGGCAGCCTGTTGAAGTTCTTTANNTCTTCCCTGTTCATTATCAACCCTCCGGATTCATGAGGTTATAGTAGAACCTGGACATATCTTTCCAATATGATCTTCATTATTTTCTGCCGAATCAGAGCAAATTATCCGGAAATGTTCGGCCTGAATACAAAAGAGTGGACAATGCAGGAAACGAAACATAAAAATGCAGTACAGAGCAGAAAAAGACTTGAAAACAAAACCGGAACAGAAAATTAAATCGTCCTGTTCCGGCTCATTTAACGGAAGGTATCTTCAAAATCAGGATTATTCAGAGAAACTGTCAAAGTAGTTCTGAATATAAACAATGGGCGTTCCCTTGTCACCGCTTCCCGAAGTTAGGTCGCATAATGATCCGATCAGGTCTGTAAGCCTTCTGGGTGTTGTTCCCTGTGAAGCCATGTCGTCTGCGGGTTTGGATTGCTTTTTCCTTATATACTCGGATATCGCTTTTTCAAGCTCCTCACCCTTCAAATTTGCAAAATCATTGTCTGCCAGGTATTTTATCTTAACTTCATGGGGGGTTCCTTCAAGTCCTTTTGTGTAACCCGGCGATACAACGGGGTCGGCCAGTTCCCAAATCTTGCCTACCGGATCCTTGAAAGCACCGTCTCCGTAAACCAATACTTCAACTGTTTTTCCGGTTTTCTCCTTAATATCTTTCTGGATACCGTCCACAAGCTCCTGGCAGTTTCTTGGAAAGAGTTTTACGCTTGTTTCTGTTGCCTTGTTTGATCCCAAAAGGCCGTATTGCTCATTATATCCGCTGCCGTTTACAGGGGACGTGAGGATTTCGTCGAGGCTGTAAACCTTTTGAGCGCCGCTTTCCCTGAGTATTCTTTTTGTTCTTTTTCTTGTATGAATGTCGCAAGCCAGCACACTTTTCGTATATTCCAGGATTGTTCCGGCGTTGTTTGAGAATATTACTTCGCATGGGGTACCCGATTCTTCAGCAATTGACTTGTAGTATTCAATGTAGTCAACACCGGTAAAGGTGTGTTTATGGTAACCGAAGCATTCCCTGAACTGTTTTTCGGTCAGCACATTGGTATAGGGATTTATGCCTTTTTCATCGAGGAGGTCTGCATCAACGAGGTGATTGCCCACTTCATCGGACGGGTAGTTTAACATAAGTACGATCTTCCGGGCTCCCTTCGCAATTCCCCTGAGGCACACAGCAAAACGGTTTCTGCTTAAAATAGGGAAAATAACGCCTATTGTATCATTGCCGAACTTATCACTTATGTCCTGCGAAATTGCATCAATATCTGCATAATTCCCCTGTGCACGGGCAACGACCGATTCGGTTATGCCGATAATATCCCTGTCCTGTATTTTAAAGCCTTCGGCCTTTGAAGCCTTAAGTACCGTTTCAGTAACAATTTCCCGGATGTTGTCACCTTCCTTGATGATTGGTGCCCTTAAACCTCTTGCTATGACTCCGACAACTCTTTCCATAGTTTTTTCTCCTTATAAACATATTTATTATGTATATATTTGCCCCTTCTAATGCTGCTTTTATCTCCTATTGTATTATACAGGAAAAAGTGATATAAGTAAAATAAATACATTGAATATTTGATATAAGGTGAGATTATGACATCCAAACTTGATGCATACCGTGTCTTTAACGAAGTATCCAGGCAAAGGAGTTTTTCCAGGGCAGCAAAGGCGCTGTACATGACTCAGCCCGCAGTTAGCCAGGCAATAATGAATCTGGAACAGGAACTGGGGACAAGGCTTTTTACAAGGACTTCCAAGGGAGTGGCATTAACAACGGACGGCCAGCTTCTTTATGAATATATAAGCTCTGCTGTTAACCTGATTGAAATGGGAGAGAAGAAGCTCTCGGAATCAAAAAACCTTAAGTTCGGAGAACTGAAAATAGGCGTCGGGGATACGATTTCTAAGTATTATTTATTGCCGTATCTCGGGAGGTTTCACAGTGAGTTTCCGAATGTAAAGCTGAATATTATCAACCGTACCACCCCGGAATTGTGCAGGATGCTGAAAAGCGGAGAACTTGATTTGGCTGTTTGCAATTTGCCTGTAAAGGATGCCGCGTTGGAGATACAGGAATGTATTGACATACATGATATTTTCGTCTGCGGTGAAAAATACAGGAACCTGTCCGAAGAACCAAGGAGTATCGAGGAAATCGTAGAGTTACCGCTGATACTTCTTGAAGGCAAATCAAATTCAAGGCAGTACGTGGAAAAGTATTTTATCACGAAGGGGATAAGGATCCAGCCTGAAATTGAACTGGGTTCCCATGACCTGCTCCTGGAATTTGCAAGGTTTAATTTCGGAATTTCATGTGTTATTGAAGAATTTTCACTTGACTACATTGACACCGGGGCGGTATATAAAATAAGCCTGACCGAGGAAATTCCAAAAAGGGCTGTCGGTTTTTGTTTCCTGAAAAGCGTACCTTTGTCTGCCGCTGCACGTAAATTTGTCAGTATAACTTTAACTGAACCGAAGAAAAAACATAATGCACAGGACTGGGGGAATAATTATAAATGAAGGATTTGAAAATCAAAATTTCAATATTTGCTTGAAAGGTAACCGCTTTTGTGCTATTATCGAAAGTGAAAAAATTAACAATATATATTATTGTATATTATTATTGTTTTGACATGGCAGTTTTAGTTAATATATACCTTAAGCCTATTTAAGGAATAAATTTTTGGGAGGAGATAATAGAATGAATTTGAAACACAAGAAATTGCAGGCATGGATTGAAGAAATTGCTAAAATGTGTCAGCCGGATAACATCTACCTGTGCGACGGTTCCGAGGAAGAGAAGGAAAGGCTGCTGAAAGAGCTGGTTGATTNCGGCATGGCAATTAAATTAAACCAGGAGAAGTTGCCCGGTTGTTATCTTTTCCGCAGTGATGCATCTGACGTAGCCCGTGTTGAGGATCGTACCTTCATTGCATCAAGAAAGCAGGAGGATGCGGGTCCTACGAACAACTGGATAGATCCTGTCGAGCTCAAGAAAACAATGACAGAACTCTATACCGGATGCATGAAGGGCAGGACAATGTATGTCATCCCGTTTTCAATGGGTCCTATCGGTTCTCCTATTTCAAAGATTGGTGTTGAAATTACGGACAGTGCATACGTTGTTCTGAACATGAGAATAATGACCAGGATGGGCAAGGAAGTCCTTGAAGTCTTAGGTGAGGACGGGGAATTTGTACCCTGCCTGCACTCAGTGGGTGCTCCTCTCAAGGAGGGAGAAAAGGATAGTTCCTGGCCCTGTGCTCCAATGGAGAAGAAGTATATCAGCCATTTCCCTGAGGAAAGAACTATCTGGTCCTATGGTTCAGGTTATGGCGGAAATGCTCTGCTGGGCAAGAAGTGCTTTGCACTGCGTATCGCTTCTGTCCTGGCAAGGGATGAAGGCTGGCTGGCTGAGCATATGTTAATACTTCGCATAACAAATCCAGAAGGTAAGAAAATATATGTTACCGGTGCTTTCCCAAGTGCCTGCGGTAAGACAAACCTTGCTATGCTGGTTCCGACAATTCCCGGATGGAAAGTTGAAACAATCGGTGACGACATTGCATGGATGAAGTTCGGAAAAGACGGACGTCTTTATGCAATAAATCCCGAAGCAGGTTTCTTTGGAGTTGCTCCCGGAACTTCAATGCAGTCCAATCCTAATGCAATGCAAACCATAAACAGAAACACGATATACACCAACGTTGCTTTGACCGATGACGGAGACGTATGGTGGGAAGGCATCGGCCGCGAAACCCCCGATCATTTGATTGACTGGAAAGGCCAGGACTGGACGCCGGAGTCAAAGACCCCTGCAGCACATCCGAATGCGCGTTTTACCGCTCCTGCAAGTCAGTGTCCGTCAATTGCTCCGGAGTGGGAGGATCCGAATGGTGTGCCCATTTCTGCAATTCTTGTAGGCGGACGCCGTCCGACAACAATACCTCTTGTTCATGAAAGTTTTGACTGGAATCATGGTATATTCATGGGTTCAATAATGGGCTCGGAGATTACCGCTGCAACAATTTCCAGCAACATCGGAAAGGTTCGCCGCGACCCGTTTGCAATGCTGCCCTTTATCGGATACCATGTTGGTGATTACCTGCAGCATTGGCTTGATATCGGAGCAAAAGCTGATCCTGACAAACTGCCGAAGATTTTCTATGTTAACTGGTTCCGCAAGGATAAGGATGGCAACTGGTTATGGCCAGGTTTCGGCGAAAACAGCCGCGTGCTGAAATGGATTTTTGAAAGGGTTACCGGCACAGGCAAGGCTGTTAAAACACCGATTGGATATATGCCGACACCTGATGCGATNGATACCGATGGCTTGGATGTCAGTGAAAAAGACATGCAGGAACTTCTGAAAGTTGAAAAGGAAGATTGGCTGAAAGAAGTTGAATCAATCAAGGAACATTATAAGAACTATGAACCGAAACTTCCGCAGGAGCTCAAGAATCAGCTGAAAGCCCTTGAAGAGCGTTTAAACAATTATTAATTCCGATTTCTGTAAAACCGGTTGCAATTATTGAATTGTAACCGGTTTTATTTTGNAGTTAAAAACTGAACATTAATGACTGAAATCCAGTCGTATTAAGCATTTCAGTATATTATATTCTGAATATCGGCGCCTGTTCTGCCTGTATACAAGGCATGTTCCTGTTAATTCAGGATAATCGGTTTTGCTTGCATTCTGAAAATAAAGGCTTTGGAGCGGATATGATACTGAATATTTACACTTCTTTATAGTCCACGATAGAATAGAGTTGTGCAATGTGGCTGTTTCTCAATACAATTCAGTTGTTTTGATTTTGATTTAGGAGGGAACTTAGTTGCAACCAAATAAATCCGTTATGGTTACAAATGNTGGTTCAAAATCAAAAGCAAAGCCCACCCTTTTTCAGAGAATAAAACACAGGCTTATAACCCGGGGTGAGTGGCAGCTGTATCTTTTGATTTTGCCGGTGGTGGTATACTTTATTATATTCCATTATGCTCCAATGTATGGGATACAGATTGCTTTCCGTAACTACAGTATAACGAAGCCCATTCTGGACGCAAAATGGGTAGGGCTGACTTATTTTGAGCGCTTTATAAAGTCGCCGATGTTTTCACAGTTATTTAAAAATACTCTTGTACTGAGTTTTTATGACTTGTTTGTCGGATTTCCGTTTCCGGTTATCTTTGCGGTGGTACTGAACCAGACACAGAGCAAGAGGCTTGTTAAATTTACGCAGACAGTTACCTTTGCACCATATTTTATATCAATGGTTGTCCTGGTAGGTATGCTGCATCTGTTTCTCTCACCCACATCGGGTATGGTAAACAAGTTACTGGAAACCATTGGACTGGAACCGGTCTACTTCATGGCTGAAGCAAAATGGTTCAGGCATGTATACGTGTTCTCGCATGTATGGCAGAGGACAGGGTACCAGGCTATAATCTATTTTGCTGCATTAACCTCTGTTGATCCGGGCCTGTATGAAGCCGCCACAATTGACGGAGCCACAAGGCTGGAAAAGATTTGGTATATTGATTTACCGTCAATAACACCGACACTTGTTACAATGCTGCTGTTGGCAGTCGGAAGGGTATTGAACGTAGACACCCAGCGGACACTGCTTATGCAGGCACCCACAAATCTTGTGACATCCGAAATATTTGGTACCTATGTTTATAAGGTTGGGTTGATAAATGCGCAGTTCAGTTATTCCACTGCGATAGATCTCTTCAAAACAGTTATAAACCTGACCCTGCTGATTATTGTAAACCAGATAAGCAAAAAACTTACAGAGGAAAGTCTGTGGTAGGAGGGGGTGAGCGAAGTGAGCAAAATGAGTGTTACAGGCAGGAAAATAAGAAGTTCAAGGGAAGACATGGTCTTTGAGATANTAACAAAAATACTGCTTATTATTGCGTGTCTGATAGTGTTATATCCGCTTTACTTTATAATCATTGCTTCGATCAGCAACCCCGATTACGTTATTTCAGGGAAACTGTCGCTTTTCCCGGTAGACGTTACTTTTTCCGGGTACAGGAAGATTTTCAAGTTCAAAAATCTTATGAACGGATACAAGAACTCGTTTTTCTATGCGATTGTCGGTGGAGCTGTAAGTGCGGCTTTAACCCTGTTCGCTGCATATCCGCTGTCCAAGAACGATTTTTCAGGACGAAAGCCNTTTACTATATTCCTGCTTATAACAATGTTTTTCCAGGGCGGTATGATACCTTTATATATTGTTGTGAACAAACTTGGGCTTCGCAATACACCCTACGTTCTGCTGATAGTAAACGGAATTCAGGTGTGGAACCTGTTGGTAACGAGGTCATACTTCAAAACAAACCATATTGAGAGTTTGAGTGAGGCCGCCGAAATAGACGGATGTTCGCACTTTGGATATTTTTTCAAGATTCTTTTGCCAATCTCAAAACCAATAATAATAACGATGGTACTGTTCTATGCGGTATGGCAGTGGAATGATTTCTTCAGGGCGATGATTTATCTTGACAAGCCCGATTACCAGCCGTTGCAGATTGTTCTGAAGGAGCTGCTTGCAACCGCCCAGATTTCATCAGCGATATACGACCTGATGGAGAACCAGGAAGCACTTACAGAAATGCTGAGGGCTGCCGAACAGATGAAATATGGAGTTATTGTAATGGCAACGCTGCCGATGATGATTGTTTACCTTATAATGCAGGAATATTTCGTTCAGGGTATTACAATGGGTTCTGTAAAGGGCTGACAGAGTATTATCCTGCCAGTATCGGCAGTCTTAACCTGTTCTGTTTCCCCGGTACCGGGGTTAAACAATAAATATTTCAAGGAGGTATTTTAATGCTGAAGAAAGGAACTGTTTTAAAGGTAATTGCTCTTGTGTTGAGCTGCATGTTTGTTCTTGCGCTGGCCGGTTGCGGACAGACAGGTACTCAGAACAAGCCGACTCCTGCACCGACAAATGCGCCTCAACAGGGTTCTGGAACCCAGGACGGCGACGGGCGTGAAATGGTTGGGAATATGTACAAAACAGGGCTTCCTATTGTCAAGGAACCTGTCAAGTACTACGCCATGGGCTTGCAGATGAACAATACAAGACCCAGTAATCTTGATGAATCAGAACTGTTTGTGAAGATTATGAACGAGACCAATGTTTTCATTGAGTGGGACCTGATTCCACAGGCATCCTGGACAGAAACAAAGAACCTGAAAGTTGCCAGTGGTGAATATCCTGATTTCTTCTACGGACCCAAGAGCCTGTCCCATGACGAAGTACAGAAGTATGGAGCGGACGGAGTCTTAATTGATATTGAGGCATTACTTGATGAGTATGCACCGAATATTAATAAAATTAGGGAAGCATATCCTCTGTACGATGGATTCATCAGAAGCATGGACGGAAAGATTTATCAGCTGGCAAGCTTTACTGATGAAGGTTTTGACAGCCATATTTCGTCAATAATCAACAAGGAATGGCTTGATAACCTTGGACTTCAGGTTCCGACCAATACCGATGAATTATATGCTGTTCTGAAGGCATTCAAGGAAAATGACCCGAACCGTAACGGGAAGCAGGACGAAATTCCGATGAGCTTCCTTTACCAGGAAGGTAACGACCTGAACAGGGAAGTTAAACGTGACTTCAGACCGATTTACTATGCATTCGGCGTTGTAGACACTCCGTTCTATATCTGGATCAACGAAAATGATGAAGTGGTATTCACTGCTACCACAGAAGAATGGAAACAGGCTACTGCGTATATGGCCAAACTTTACCAGGAAGGCCTGATCGACACAGAAGTGTTTACACAGGACAGAACCTTATTGACCAATAAGCTGAGAACCCAGAAGAATGTCGGTGTTTACTTCGACTACAGAAAAGACCTGTCCATGATTCTTGAAGAGGATCAGGAGAAGTTCACCTTCATTCCTGCACTGAAATCTCCTGACGGAAAACAGATATGGGGAAGCTCACAGTTCTTCTCTGAAGGCGGATTTGCCATAACATCAGCTGCAAAGAACCCTGAAGTATTAATCAGATTCATTGATCACTGCAACTCTGAAGAATACTCGGTACAGATGGCGTTCGGTATGTTCAAGGAAGCCGGATGGGATAAGAGCGAAGCGCTTGTTCCTTCAGAAACAGCACCCGGCAAGTACGAAGTTAACAGCGGAGCACGTCCTGAAGGTGTAGAACCAAGTGAATGGCCCATGTCAGCACCGATTGCTCAGGGTTGTACCTTACTTACAAAGACCGCACTGGACAAATACGTTGCAGAGAAAGCTTCCAGCGTTGCAAAAACCNAGGCTTGTGAAGTTTACAGGCCATATCTGTCCAAGTGGCCGTACAACTATGCATTCAAGTTCAGTCCTGAAGAACTTGAAGAATTGTCACTGCTGCAGACAGACATCGTTCAGTACGTAATCCAGACTCACAGCAGATGGATGAGCGAAGGCGGCATTGAGAAAGAATGGGATGCTTATGTCGCTCACCTCAACAACCTGGGTCTGCAGAGATATATCGAACTGTACAGGACTGCATTCGAGAGAGTAGAGAAATAAACTGGCAGAGAACAAGAACTGATTTAAAAACAAGTCACCTCAGGATTTAAACTGAGGTGACCTTTTTTTATCAGGAAAAGATTTGGTTTTAAGTTTACCCTTATGAATGCTTTTTCTTGAACTGTCCGGGTGTGANCTTTTCCTTTTCCCTGAATTTCCTGATGAAACTCGGTACGCTGTAATACCCGACTTCGTATGCAATTTCATTCACACCCATATCCGTATTCAATAAAAGTTCCTTTGCTTTTTCCATCCTTAACCTGGTGACATATTCCGAAATTGTGTATTCGGTGTTCTTTTTAAAGTACTGGCTAAGGTATGGTGTGGACATCTGAAGAGAATCCGCAAGGCTTTGAAGGCTGAAGTCGGGATCCTGGAAGTTTTCGCGTATATATTTGATTATCTGCTGCAGCAGCTTTAGTTCGTAGGATTCCTTGTCCACGCTTAAATAGTTTGTAACATCTTCGGATATTTCTTTCATGATTTCTATGATATCTTCAAAAGTATTGATGTTGGAACTGTATATTCTTTCTATATACGGTTTNTTAAGCAGCGGGGAATGCCTGAACTTTCTTAAAAGTTCCTTCGATATTGTATTAACAGTGTCGTAGCAAATGTTTTTTATCCAGAACAGGCTTAAGTTTTCGTTTTTCATGTGTTCAACCAGCCTGTTTATGTTGTCCCGGATACCTATAATATCACTGCTTCGTACCGATTCTTCAAGTTTTTCCAGGAGTGCAAAGGGATAGTCGACACNGTGATCGCTTTTCTGCATGATTTCATTGAAGGATATAATTCCCGACTTTGAAAGAATACTGTTATACTCCAGCACTCTCAGGGCTTCTTCATAGGATGAGCTTATATTGAATANACTGTCGTAGAAATTACCTATTCCTATCCTTATATCGCTATTATATTCTTCATTAAGGCGTTTCTGTATTTCACGGGCCATTTGCTGTGAATGGCTTTCATCATTGGTTGAACTGCCGTATATAATAACAATGCTGTTGAAACGCATGTTACGGTGCAGTATTACCTGGGAGTTTGCTGAAGGAATAACCGAGGACAATATGCCCGACACCTGTGAATCGGTAATATCATTGATATTGCTGCTCCTTATTATGATGACGCAGTAATAGTCCATATTGAACTCAAGATCGGCACTCCGGCAGGTTTCTATAATATTGTCAATTTCCTTTGCCTGTCCTGCGAGGAAACAGTCAATCAGGTAATTCTTTATTACATTTTTGTTAGAAGCCNCAAACTCTTTAAGGTGGGTGTTTTCCCTGTTATACTGAAGAAGGGCATATTCAAGCAGTTCCAGTTCATTCAGCTTGTCACCCGCTGTATTGCGCGGGGTCTGGAAATTCTCTTCAATAAGCTTGTTCAGTTTCTTAATCGGGCTGTAGTTTATCCGCATTAATATGGCAATCAGAAAACCGCCGATTACAAATATAGCGGCCATGCTGATAAGGTAAATAACCCGTATCTGGTTGATCCTTGACGACAGGAGATCATTGGGCATCAGCTGAGCAAACAGGTATGGGNCGGCAGATTCCTGGAAATATGCAGAATACTTGCCGTGTCCTGTTTTGATTTCTTTGATTTCCACAATTGCCGGAATCTCTTTTACTTTTTCACCAAACACCTGCTGCAGCTCGGAATCCGGGGTCTCGGAAAAGCTGAAAAGTATTTCCCTTGTTTCAGGGTCGACAATAAAAATATGGTTGTTTTCGCTCAGTGCGGGGGCAAGAACATTCCGCAGAGCGTCTTCGGAAATCATGTACATGATAATTCCGTATTTATTCGTGTTGTTTATAGGGATTTTATTCAGAAACATCAGATGGTTCTGCCTGTTTGCAAGAAATATCGAGTCTTTCGGGAAAAAATACATATCCGATTGCTTGTTCGATTCCTTGAATGCAATAAGATCGAAGTCGGTCAGTTCCCTGTCAAGAATAAAATCATTGAAGACCTCAAGGGAGCACAGGAAATTAAACGAGGATATGAAATCGTCGTTATAGTTATAGATAAAGATATCGTCAACGAAAGAATTTGTGTTGTACTTCAGAAGTTCATTCTTTACCTTTATTGCATCATAGGGCCTTTTATTGACATTGACGGTTCTTAAAATATCATTCAGCTCAATCTGCAAAGATATTCTTGTCAGTTGGGTGACCTGGGTATCGAAATTGTCAACACTTTTGATAAAAGGCGTCCTTAAATTGGTTTCCACTTCCTCCTTCAATACATTTACAAAATGAAACAGCACTATGAATGACATGATGAACATTGGAAGCATTAAGATAATGATATATGACAATATGAAGTTTTTAAAAACTTTTGCTCCGGTTCGTTTTTTCGGCATTAATCTTCCTCCAGGCAAGTATATGCATTGTTTTTACAAACGGTTTTAGGCAGACCGCCGCCACGATTTTCAAGGTGGCGGGCAGTATCCGGCAGTTGGTTGAAATTCCTGTTGTCTCCTTAAAAAGTGTTTTGATTACACAAACAACTTTTCAGTCGTACANTTAAACTGCCGGTTATCCATAGGATAACAAGCAAATTGAATTCAACAGGAAATGTTATGTTAATGCTTTTAAGGTATAATAATAGTTTAACGATTTTCCTTAATTATTTCAACAATAAATGGGGTTCCGCATTCCGATGCAAATATTTTCCGCCATTGCACGATATCTCAAAAAACTTGAAGACAAAGATATCGTGTAAATTCTCGGAAACAGCCGCTTCATTTGCACGCATTGTACGTTTTTCCCGGTGAGCCTTGATGCCTGAAACACTGTTTAATTTTTAATAAATGTGGTAAAATCAAGGCAGTAATTAATGGCGGGGTGACAGCATGCAAACAGATCAAGTATTAACTGCTTTTTTATTAACATTAATCGCAGGTTTGTCCACCGGTATCGGCAGCCTCATTGCTTTTTTCGCAAAAAGAACAAACACGCGCTTTCTGTCGGTTGCCATGGGGTTTTCAGCCGGTGTAATGATTTATGTGTCAATGGTTGATATATTTGCAACGGCACAGTCCACATTAATATCAGCTCTTGGTGACAAGAAAGGTGCATGGGTTACCATAGCTGCTTTCTTTGCAGGAATGCTGATAATTGCGGTAATAGACAAATTGATTCCTTCAGGTGAAAATCCTCACGAGGTAAAACTGGTTGAAGCNATGGATGAAAAAAAGCCAGCTACATCGCAGAGTTTAATGAGAATGGGCCTGCTGACCGCCCTGGCGATAACAATACATAATTTCCCCGAAGGTATTGCGGCTTTTACCGCTGCCCTGAAAGATCCGAACCTTGGAATTGCAATTACAGTTGCCATTGCAATCCACAACATCCCTGAAGGGATAGCGGTCTCAATCCCTGTTTATTACGCAACCGGAAGTAAAAAGAAGGCTTTCCTTTTATCGTTTTTGTCCGGTCTTTCCGAGCCTGTAGGCGCTGTTGTAGGTTTTCTGATCCTGATGCCGTTCTTCAATGATGTGGTATTCGGTATTCTTTTTGCTGCGGTTGCAGGAATCATGATGTTTATTTCACTGGATGAACTGCTGCCTTCGGCAAGGGAATACGGTGAGGCTCATTTATCAATCTATGGTCTCATTGCAGGTATGATGGTGATGGCTGTAAGCCTTATCCTGTTTATATAAACCTAATTCACGGTAAACTGTATTATCGAAATAAAAATAAATCAGGCGGATGTTGCGAACCGCCTGATTTAACTTTATACGAGGCTGTTTAAAGATCATTCCTGTAACAGGTACAGATGTGATTCCTTGAGTTTTTCAATGATTGCTATATTCTGAGGACATGTAGCTTCACACTGGCCGCATTCAACACACATTGATGAATCGTTCTGCTTTTCGATAAGACCTTTATATTCTCTTCTGCATCCTTCGANGGCGTTATACATTGCTGCTGTGTTCACAAGATTGAAAATGCGCGGGATTGAAACGCCCTGGGGGCATGGCATGCAGTATTCACAGCCGGTACATTGAACCCTGGTTCTGCTGAGATATACATTTCTGACCTCTTCGACAAGCTCCAGTTCTTTTTCAGTCATGCAGCCTGCCTTGGCATCTGAAAAAATGCGGATATTGTCCTGGAGCTGCTGCATATTGCTTACACCACTCAAAATAACCGCTATTTCAGGGAAATTGTAAAGCCAGCGGAATGCCCACTCAACAGGTGTTCTTTTAACTTCTGCCTTGTTCCATATTTCTTCTATTTCGGGCGTAATACTTATAGCCAGCTTACCGCCTTTGAGGGGCTCCATAATAACCACCGGTATACCTTTCGAACCTGCATATTTCAGTCCTTCAACGGTAGCCTGTTCATGCATGTCCATTATATTCAGCTGAATCTGGCACATATCCCAGTCGTATGAATCAATTATCTCAAGGAAGGTATCATGGTCATCATGAAATGAAAAACCAATATACCTGATTTTGCCCGAAGCTCTTGCCTTTTCAAGGAAATCAAAAACGTTTATGGACTTAATAAAATNCCATCTCTCCTTGTTCAGTGCATGCAAGAGATAAAAGTCTATGTGGTCAGTGTTTAGCTTATTAAGCTGTTCATTTAGCAAACGGTCAAAATCGTTATATTCCTTAACCAGCCAGACCGGTGATTTTGTAGCAAGAAAAACCTTTTCGCGGTAGCCGTCTGACAGAGCCCGGCCGACAATAACTTCACTCTGCCCGCCATGATAACCGTAAGCTGTGTCAACATAGTTAACACCATGGTCAATGCCATACCTTATCATTTTAATAGCCTCAGCTTCATCAACAACGATTTCATCACCCTTTTTCACTGTTGGCAGCCTCATGCAGCCGATTCCGAACAGGGAAACGGGTTTTTCAAATTTGCTGAATTTACGATATTCCATTTTTACCTCCTGGATTTAGTTTTTAGTCACATAATCAGTATATCATGATTTTGCTTTTATAGNAATGGGGGAGATACCTTATACCAGACGGCAGATGAGAATAAATTTTTTATAAGAAATTTTTGATATAAGATAATACATATGTGACAAAAAGATAAGAAAAAAGGAAAGACCTCTGATATAATGTTTATTACCACAAAAAAACAAGAATTGGAGGTATCTTTCCTTTGAAAACAATTATAACAGAAGAAATGAGATTTCGTCAAAGAGTAGTTGAGTATGCAATAAAATATGATAATAATGCGAAGGCAGCAAGGCGGTATCATACTAGCCGTCAACAGGTATGGCGTTGGAGAAAAAAATATGATGGCACAGTACAATCATTGGCTAATAAAAGCAGGAGACCCCATTCACACCCAAAGCAACATACACAGGAAGAACTGGACTTAATTAAGCATAAATATCGATATCATGGGCATGAAGGCCTGGCGCAAGTATATCGGAATCTTATAGATTCAGGGTATAAAAGAACGTATGATTCAATGTGTAGACAAATAAAGAAAATGAAGTTAAACGAAGCAAAAAAGCAGAGAAGTTATCCAAAGACCAGGTATCAGAGGGCTACGGCTACCTATCCGGGGGAAAGAGTACAAATAGACGTGAAATATGTTCCGAATGAATGTATTGGATTTACAAGTAACCACAGCAGGTATTATCAAATAACAGCAATAGATGAGTATTCAAGGAAGAGATATATGGAGATAGTAGAGGAAAACAGTACATATACAACATCAAATTTTTTAATGAGATTAGAGGAGAAGCTGGGATTTAAGGTAAACTTAGTACAAACAGATAATGGTTTAGAATTTGTAAATGATCCGGAGCAAACGAAGAAGAAATCAAGGTTTGAGAAATTCTTAGAGAAGATGAAAATAGAACATAAAAGAATACGACCATATTCACCTTGGCAAAACGGAATAGTAGAGCGCAGTCACAGGATAGATAATGAGTTATTTTATAGCAGAAGGCGTTTTAGTAGCTACGAGCAGATGCAAAAAGCATTTAAGAGATATGTAAACAGATATAATAACATAGCGAGAAAAATACTAAATTTTAAGACACCGAATGAGCTGGTAGAACATTATTTCTCTGAAAATGCTGTTTAGTATGGTATCGCAAATAATTATTTAATCAAGGATCGCTCCGCTTTCCTCCTTGACAAAATAATTATTTGCAATTAAGGGCAGTTACAGCATTGTTCAGAGAAAATTTTTCAGAGGTTGTGTCACATATGTTTGACTTCTCTATACAATGACTGCGATACAGGCGGCACCATTATTGAATTATGCCGGTTATTATGTTATGATATAGTAGGTCTTTAATGCTCTTTTTCATAAATAGTATAAATAATAAAGCACGAAATCCATGTTTCAGGAGATGCCCGGTGAACAGGTTGATAAAAACAGCACAGGTCCTGGTAATTATTGTTTTGATAATTACAGCACTGTTTCTTATACCAAAACTTAATAACCTTACTCCTGATGACCTTGCGGAATTGATGCCCGATTCTGTCATGCTGGCTGCTGTTGCCCTTTTTGTTCTTTTCTGCATTAAGTCTTTAATTCTTGTTATTCCAATGATCCTGCTGTACATATGTGCAGGACTGATACTTCCTCCTGCCGCAGCCGTTGTCTTTACCGTATTCTGTGTAACCGTTGAAATGGCAATAGGTTTTTTTGCAGGCAGGAAGCTGGGCCATAACCGGGTCAGAAAAATAGCGGATGACAGCAGGTATGCCGGAAAAATGTTTGCAAAAATCAGTGATAATGTTTTTCTGAGCAGTTTTTTGTTAAGACTGATACCCATATTTTCGCTGGACATAGTCAGCATGGTCTTCGGGGCGGCTGATGCGGATTTTCCTGAATATATCGCAGGATCGGTTCTTGGAGTAATTCCCGGCCTTGTTCCTGTAGTCCTGGCCGGAAACTCAATAACCGACCCGTTATCCGGTAGTTTTCTCATACCTTTTTCTGTTTTTCTGATCCTGTCGGTAACCTGCACCGCCATATACTATGTGAAAAGCAGGAAAACAAGACATAACGGCTGTGAAAAAGAGGGTCTGAAAGATGAGACATAAATACAGGGGACTTATTAGAATTGTTACGGTTGGGCTTATAAGCATTGCTCAGCTGGTAATGCTTGCTGTGTTTGTGATTCTTCTGAGGCAGAATTATATATACCTGTATTTTGCCCTTGAATTAATCGGGTTAATCGAAGTGCTGTTTCTTGCCAACAAAAACCAGGGTTCGGCATATACCATTGCATGGGTGATAATTATCCTGATATTACCTGTATTCGGTATTGTGTTGTACCTGATATGGGGAAGAACGCCAACCCACTCAAGAAAAAGCAAACGGACCCGGGAAATAGTTTCACGGGGTTTCAGTTACTTAGGAAAGAATGGGAAGGTCAGGGAGGATATTGAAAAGAGTTTTCCCGAAAGAAAACGGATTGTACGGTACCTTGAAGAAGAAGGTTTCCCGGTATATGAAAACACTGTATGCAGGTATTACCCGCTGGGCGAGTTCAAATTCCGGGATATGATCCGTGACATGAAGCAGGCAAAGCGGTTTATATTTATCGAGTATTTCATAATAGATGACGGGATCCTGTGGAGTACGATATACGAAGTGATTAAGGAGAAAGTCAGGGAAGGCGTGGAAGTAAGGGTTTTGTACGACGACCTCGGAAGCATTGTAACCGTTCCGAATCATTTTGTAAAACAGCTTGAGAATGACGGAATCAAGGTAACTGCATTTAATCCTGTACATAAATACATATCAAGGTTCTACCTGAATTTCAGGAATCATCAGAAAATAGTGGTGATAGACGGGAATATCGGGTACACCGGCGGCGCCAATCTTGCAGATGAGTACGCAAACCTATATGAAAAGCACGGGCATTGGAAGGATACTGCGATACGTCTCGAAGGGGAAGCAGTGTGGAGTCTTACTGTAACATTTCTTCAGTTATGGCAGTCCGAAAACCTTGTTGAAGAGGACTATTCAAAGTACAGGCCGACAACCGGAATCAAGGGCGACGGGTACTACCAGCCTTTCAGCGACAGTCCCGTATCCGGGAAAAACATAGCCGAAATAATGTACCGCCAGGTAATATCATCTGCCAGGAAATATGTGTACATAACCACTCCGTACCTCGTCATTGATGATACAATGATAAATGAATTATGTCTTGCAGCATTGACAGGAACCGATGTAAGAATTATCACGCCAAAGGTTTATGACAAATGGTATGTCTATATGGTAACATGTTCAAATTACCGGATACTTCTGGAAGCGGGCGTGCGGATTTTTGAATATACACCCGGATACATGCATGCGAAGATGATTATCAGCGATGATGACAATGCCATAATTGGAAGTATCAACATGGACTACAGGAGTTTCTACCTGCATTTTGAAAACGGCGTGTGGATATGCGGCTCACCCGTGATCCAGGATATAAAGGAAGATATTTTAAGAACAATGGCCCAATGTGAAGAAATAAAACTTGAAAAGTGGAATGAAAGGCCATGGTATAAAAAAGTCGGTGAACTCTTTTTCAGGATATTCGCCCCGCTGTTGTAGCAGACTTTTCCGAAACAATACGTATATATTATCAGATTTGGAAAAATCAGTGCGGGGTTTACCCTGCATGCTGCGTAGCGGAGGATTTTATCAATGAAAACATACAGTATTCATTCAGGTTTGTCAAAAGGGCGGAGTATAAAGAGCGGATGGCTTGTTCCTGCAGACTATGATTTCTGGGAACCGCTGGTAACCTATTTTATCAGGAAATGCACCCATTTCAGGATAGACTGCTGGATTGGTGAAACAACAGCCATTGAACGGGCAAAGGTCCACGGTGAGAACCTCGATTTAGGCGTGAATAATATGAAAGCATTTACCGGTGAAATTACGGATCAGTTTATTTCCGAGCTGATACATGACCCGTTTGATGATGAAGGAAAAATAAAATGGTTCAGCATTTTTCTGATAAAGGATGACAGGATTCTTTTTTCTTCAGAGCATTATGGCAGTGAGTTTTCTGCTTCGGACCTGGATGAAGAGGATGTTGAGTTTGTTCGTTCTGTCATGCCCGTGGATTTCTACCTGCATGTATACGATATGGATGATTATCATGAAACAAATTTTTAGCAAAATAAAACACAGGTAACTGGCGGTAAGGGACGGGTGGAAGCATGATTGAAATCAGGGGGAAGTATAATACCGCAAAAGTATTTACAGACAATATCGACAGCGGAGCAATTGCGCAGATAATGGAATTGTGCAACCAGGAATTTGTCAGCGGCAGCATCATCCGGATAATGCCTGATGCCCATGCCGGCGTCGGGTGTACGATAGGAACAACGATGACAATATCCGATAAGGTTGTGCCTAACCTGATCGGTGTGGATATCGGCTGCGGTATGGAGACCATAAAACTGGGGCAGAGGGAAATTGACTTTGAAAAGCTGGATAATATTATTTACAGTCATATCCCTTCAGGATTTGATATAAGGAAAAAGCCGCACAGGTATGCTGAGCATGTCGAAATTGACAGCCTAATATGCAGAAACCATGTTGATCTTGAAAGGGCAAGGCTGAGCATTGGAACCCTGGGCGGAGGGAACCACTTTATAGAAGTGAACAGGGACAAAAACGGCAGTTTGTACCTTGTTGTCCATTCCGGAAGCAGGCACCTGGGGAAACAGGTTGCAGAATACTACCAGAAACTGGCCCATGCCGAGCTTGTAAATTCCAGGGGCGTTAAAATCAGCAGGCATTTGGCTTATCTCCAGGGAAAAAGCTATATAAACTATCTGAATGATATGAAAATTGTCCTGCAGTATGCCGTGTATAACCGCAAGGCAATTGTCGACGAGATTATCAGCAGGATGGGACTTGATATCGAAGACCGGTTTACCACGATACACAATTACATTGATCTGGATAATATGATTCTTAGAAAGGGAGCCATATCCACGAAAAAGGGCGAGCGTGTTTTAATCCCTGTAAATATGAGGGACGGAAGTTTAATCTGCATAGGGAAGGGAAACAGGGACTGGAACTATTCCGCACCGCACGGAGCCGGAAGACTGATGAGCAGAAGACAGGCGAAGGAGAAAATCAGCCTCGAAGAGTTTAAAAAGACAATGGAAGGGATATATACCACCACCGTTAACAGGTCAACGCTGGATGAATGTGCCCTGGCCTATAAGCCGATGGACGAGATTATCAGCAATATCCGGGATACAGTTGAAATAATTGATATTATTAAACCGGTATATAACTTCAAAGCCGCCGAGTGATGCTGAAAACTGTCCCGGTAAATCAGTTCCCGAAACCATGAGGACTTGTTTATATCAATAAAAATAAAATATAAATATAATGTGCCGGTTTATGGAAAAAATCAGCATAATAAGTTATAATGCTGAATTAGAAGGAACATACCGGCATTTTATGCTTAATCAGGAAACGGAGAGATTGTTTTGTGGTTTGTCTATGCATTGCTTGCTGCGGTGTTTGCTGCACTAACGTCCATACTTGCCAAGGCTGGCATTGAAGGTGTAAACTCCAACCTCGCAACTGCAATACGCACGGCAGTCGTCCTTGTTATGGCATGGGGCATTGTTTTTATTACCGGAGTACAGAAAGAGATCAGCGATATAACAAAAAGAAGCTGGTTGTTTTTAGCACTGTCGGGTATTGCAACGGGCCTGTCCTGGCTTTGTTACTATAAAGCGCTGCAAACAGGGGATGTTTCAAAGGTTGCACCGGTGGACAAGTTCAGCGTTGTTATAACCATGATACTTGCCTTTTTGGTACTGGGAGAGGAACCGACTTCGAAAACAATTATCGGCGGTGTTTTCATAACAATCGGAACGCTGATACTGATTCTGCGGTGAATTGCTTAAGACAGCGGATTAAGGGGTGTATTCCCATGATTGAGTTCAGAACCTCGCTTGACGGCATAGGCCCTGAACATTTGAAGGGTTTCTTCGTTGGATGGAAAAAACCGCTTACGCCTGAACAACACTACACGATACTTACGAACAGCAGTTTTTTTGTACTGGCTTACGATACTGAAAAATCGAAAGTTGCTGGTTTTATAAACGCGTTAAGTGATGGTGTTCATTTTGCCTTTATACCGATGCTTGAAGTACTCCCCGAATACCGGCAAAGGGGAATCGGAACCCGTCTTTTTGAAATAATGCTGAAACAGCTTGAGAATATTACATGTATTGATTTGACCTGTGACATTCAGATGCAAAGTTTTTATGAACGTTTTGGAATGCTGAAATCACATAGTATGGTTTTTCGTAAATATACTTAATGAAGCATGGGAGCATCTTTCATGCCCGGAGGGACATATATGGAACCTAAATGGCTTAGCTGGGCCAGGCAGTTGCAGTCAATAGCCCAGGCAGGGCTGACATATTCAAAGGATAAATATGATATTGAAAGATTTCAGCAAATCAGGGACCTGTCGGTAGAGATACTGAACGAATATACCGGAATGGGCAATAACAGGATAAAGGATTTGTTCTGTAATGAAACCGGGTACCAGACACCCAAGGTTGATGTAAGGGGTGTTGTGTTTAAAGACGACAGGATCCTGCTGGTTAAGGAGAGTATTGACGGCTGCTGGTCAGTCCCGGGTGGATGGGCGGAAGTCAATCTGTTGGTAAGGGAGAATATTGTAAAGGAATTAAAAGAAGAGGCAGGGTTAAATGTCGTGCCAAAGAGATTAATAGCGGTACTGGACAACAGCAAACACAGCCACCCTGTATCGCCTTACAGGATTTACAAGATTTTCGTGCTTTGTGACATGATTGACGGATCATTTGAGAAAAACATTAAGACCGAAGGAATTGGCTTTTTCTCATTGAACGATTTGCCACCATTGTCCGTAAACAGGATTACCGAAGAGCAGATTGCCATGTGCTTTGAAGCCATGCATAACGATAATTTCGTACCGGTATTTGATTAAGCAGCTTTCACGAATACTGCTGAACACGGGGGTGAAAAGATGCCGATCCCGGGAATTGAACAACCTGAATGCATAATTGTAAGTGATGACATCAGGCTTCGCAAGTTTGACAATAAGTTTGATTTTGCCCTTGAATGGTACCAGGACACCGAAACTGTAATGCTTGTAGACGGCGTTGATGAACCGTACGATATGGATCAGCTGCGCCGTATGTATTCTTATCTTGACAAACACGGCGAACTGTACTTTATTGAAGTGCTTGAAGGCGACAGGTATATCCCGGTAGGCGATGTGACTTTTTCCGAAAGGGATATGCCTGTTGTTATCGGGGCGAAATCATACCGATGCAGGGGGATCGGGAAGAAGGTTGTCATGGCGCTCATTGAACGCGGAAAACAGCTGGGATACACTTCCCTTGAGGTCAGGGAGATATTCAAATTCAATACAGGTTCCCAAAAGCTGTTTGAAAGTGTCGGATTTCAAAGATATGAAGAAACAGACAAAGGTTACAGGTACAGATTGAACCTGGTAAAGGAAGGGTAACTGTTAACGAATGGCAGGGTATAATCTTCTGAAGGAGGATTGAATTGGTATCGAAGGAGAAATTAATAAGAACCATTATTGAAGGCAGACGTGAATGCTATGTTAAGAAGAGTCCTTCATATAACCCGTATACAAAGTCCGAATTATATGACTGGGAATTCAGGCTGGAGACCGATGATTTTATATTTACCGATTCCTACAGGGGGGTTAATCCGTACAGCGGCGTTGAATATGTTTATAAAAAAGGTATAAGTGTTCCCGTCTGGTCCTGTGATTATGTTGGTTACGTAAACCATGACAGTGATGTACCGCCTGGCGAAGTATACGGATTTTTGAAGGAGGCAAGGGGAACACATCTGAACGCCTGCGNCAATAACCTGTTCACAAATTATGTTTATGAAAATGGCCTGTTCAGGTATGAGACAATTTTCCAGGGCGATATTCATTCATTACTGCAGATTGAAAACTTCTACTTCAGAAACCAACCGGTGGCGCAGCAGATAACGGCAGGCAGGCTGAAACTGCCCGGATAATATTGAAAGGGGTATTTTAGGCAAGGTCAAAATGGAACAGTCAATTGAAATAATGACAAACCGTATAGCTGATATCTTGTCTGGAGTTTTTAACAAGGCGAAAGATAAGGGTAAAAATGATATCTGAAGTCGGGTTGCCTTGTGAAGAGTATATAAGATTATCGGAAGAAAGACTTGAAAAATGGCTGCAAGAAAGGACAGAATGACAGGACTCAAAGGTATGAATAAAATTACCGGATGATATGGGGGATTGAAATGGAAGTACCGGAAATCATAATAAACACAACCATGACGAAGGACGACTACAGGAAATTCCTGTACATTGCAGCTTTCAGGAGAAACAAAACTGTAATTCCGCTTATTTTGCTGATTGCTATAATCGGAGGTCTGGTTATCGGTTTTGAAAACGACCGGCTCATCATGTCAAGGTTCGTTATAGGCACGGTTTTTTTGTGTGTGTTGTCAGTTGCCTATATCTCGCTCAGGATTGAATGGAAAAGCGCGAAACGGGTAAAGACCGATAAAACAGGTACCTTTGACACCGCCAATACATTAAAATTTTATGATGACAGAATTGTAATGGAGAATGATTCAATCAAATCAACGGCCGAGCTGAAATATGATCAATTCTACACAGTACTGGAGAGTAAGGACTACTTTATATTTTATTTCACAATAAACCAGGCTTCGCTGATAAGAAAAAAGGATATGGATAACCCTGATGCTTTCAGGGATTTTATTGCGAATAAGTTTAACGGAAAATTCAGACAAATATAACGAATGGTGGTTTTGTTCCTGTCAGAGTACAGAAGATGCGATTAAGGCATTGGGAGTAGTTTAGCGTATGCACGGGGGGTGTGGTACGTTCATGAACAGGAGGACGTTGGAGAGAGCTGATGAGGCTATTACAGAGTTACGCGAAAAAAACAAAGAGTTTTATGGCGAGTTAATGCTTCTGTTTCATAAATATATAAATTACTACTTTGTTATAAAAAGATTTTCTTTAAGTTACAGATCTCTTTTCAGAATAATTACTGACAGGGTAAGAGAAGAGGATTTATATCAAAAGCAATATAACTCAATGAAAAATGATGTTGCGATAATAAGACGCAAGTACGGAGATATATTTGATAATTTTTCTGCCATTGNAAAACGACATGTTGATATGTATGGTATTGGTTATAATATGCTGTTGAGGCTTATGTATGGTGAAAGTATTGAATGCATTCTGAAAGAAACCAGTACGGAGGAAACAGATAGACAAGAACTAAGATTCAGTGTGATAAACAGATTATTAGATATATTAAAAGACAAAGAAAATGAACTCTTTAAAGAGGGAATTACAAAGAATATTGTCATTGCAAATTTTATATCCAATTCAAAAACATATGATTCTGATTTATTGCGCCAATTGAATTTTGCTTTTTATCAGCTGAAGGATGGAGATTTAAGTATCACATTTGCTTCAGAGAAAGATATTAAGGATACCATAATTGAAAGCGTTGATATATCAAGCGGAGATATCGGGGAAGCACCGGCGTATTTAACCGGTGGGCGACCGGTTGCTGAAGAAATATTAAATCATCCGGATTATAAAGATGAAGTTATACACCTTGAAGAAACTATAAATGAAATGTTGCAGGAAATTGATACTCTTGAAAACGAGAGTAATGAAATATATACTAAGCAAAAGCAATTATTGAAAGTCAGTGACAAGAGATCCATTATGGGGGATTTAAATACTTATTCAAATATCCAAAAAGGTATCTNCCGGAAAATAAAAGAGATAGAGTCCGCTCTTGACAGCCCTTATTTTGGCAGGGTGGATTTCAGGGAAGATAACAGTAATGAGTTTGAGTCATTGTACATAGGCAAGAACGGGTTTAAACAGGGTTCAAAGTACGGGGTTATTGATTGGAGAGTGCCCATAGCATCAGTCTTTTATGAATGTGAAAACGGCAGAGCGACGTATAAAGCTCCGGGAGGCATTTTTTCCGGAGATGTCAAACTGAAAAGACAATACACTATTATAGATTCACAGTTGATTTCCTTTACTGACGATATTATTGCGGACAAAATAGCCAAATCGGTGAAGAAAGTTTCCTCTAAAGAGCCGGAGCCTATTAAAGATGACGTTATATCTGATCCTTTTCTCCTGAAAAGGCTGAAGCGAAGTACTGATAAAAGGCTTAAGGAAATAATTGAAACAATCAGGGCAGAACAAAACAGGATTATCAGGCAGCCTTTGAATAAAGTGCTGGTCGTCCAGGGAGTCGCTGGTTCCGGGAAAAGTACAGTCGGTTTACATAGAATATCATATATACTTTATAACAACAAAGGAATAGACCCTGGTAAAATATTAGTCGTTGCTCCTAATAAAGTATTTCTTGATTACATATCAGAACTTTTGCCTGGTATTGATGCTGAAGGAGTTGTGCAGTTAACTTTTGAGCAGCTTGTGTCAAAAATACTTGAAACCGATTTAAAGATGTTGAATGATGAGAAAATGGAGTTTTTTGTAAATATNGATAAAAAGAACCTTAATCAGTTTTTGAAGGATGCATTGGTCAGTGTATCAAAGTTTAAGGGATCATTATCCTTTATTAAGTTATTTGATTATATTATTATGAAAAAGAATAATGAAATTATCAATTCATTAGAAAATGTGAGCCTTTTTGGAGAGAAACTAAAGATTAGCCGGCAGGAGCAGGCCAGGTATCTGGAGGGTAATGCTCCAATAAACAACAAAATCCTAACACTAAGAAAAGCAATAGAATCCAGGGTAAAAGCATTTATCGAGCACCAGGCGTTCTTTACTGAGAACATAGATACTTTAAAACAGGAAGCTGCTTCATTTTTGCATGGTTACCTTAAGAAACTGAAGCGAATTGAACCAATGTCGATTTATAAAGAATTATATGAAGATGATTATGTTTATAAAGTTCTGTATAAGAATAGATATTTCTCTTTTGTTGCGCAATACACGTTAAAATATTTGGAGTCAGGATATGTGGAGAGGGAGGATCTGGCTGCGTTATGCTATATTAAGTCTATTACTGACGGCATTAGTCATGAAAAGAAGTATCTGCATATTTTTGTTGATGAAGCTCAAGANCTGAGCCCATTGGAATTTGTTATTTTAAAACTTGTTTCACAGAACAATTCAATGACGATTATGGGAGATATGAACCAGGGTATAAATTCTCACAGAGGTATAAATAACTGGGGAGAGTTAATTAATGATATTTATAAAGAATTAAACCCGCAATATTTTGAAATATGTAATAGTTACAGGTCGACAAGGGAGATAGTGGAATTTTCAAACAAGTTGATACCTAAGGGCCTGCCCGAAGCAAAACCTGTTGCAAGGGATGGGGAAAAACCTGGTATTGAGAAGATTTCATCCGATATTGAGGGCATAAATAGGGTAATAGATTTAATAAAGCATTACCGGAGCAAAGGCTGTTCGTCAATTGGAATTCTGGCAAAGAGAGAAGGAGAATGCAGAACTATTTATTCTGAGCTTAAAAAGACAGAGGATGGTTTTGAAAATTTAAATCTTAATCTTATAGATGATACTACTGAGAATTATAATGGAGGAATTTCAGTTGTTCCCATTNTACTTTCGAAAGGTTTGGAGTTTGATGCAGTCATTTTGTGGAATGCTTCTGATGAGAAGTTTAATGATACCGGTTTTGATTCAAAGATTTTATATGTGGCTGTAACCAGACCCATGCATTATTTGCATATTCTTTATAAAGGAAATATAACCTCACATTTGAAAGGATTTGTCTATGAAAACACAGGCAGGAGTCTTATTCAGTCTTAAAAGGAAAGAGGCTGATATCAAAGGAATATTTATATAAAACGGAGGACGTGGATATGGCGGTTTATCATTTGGATTTAACAGATCATAAAGAGAAAAAGATTTTTCCTTTGTCTGAGAAATTCCGCGGAAAGGATCCGAACGGAAATGAAATCTCGTTCACAAATTATTACATGCAATATAACGGCAGACCCTTTTTCGGGATCAGCGGCGAATACCATTATTCAAGAGTGCATGAGGAACAATGGGAAGATACTATACTAAAAATGAAAATGGGCGGGCTTAATATTATCTCCACCTATTGCTTCTGGAACCATCACGAGGAGGAAGAAGGAGTATTCAACTTCGAAGGGCGCAGGAATGTACGGAAGTTTATTCAGCTGTGTCATAAGCACGGGATGTATGTAATAGTACGAATCGGGCCTTTCTGCCATGGCGAAGCCAGGAACGGGGGCCTGCCCGACTGGCTGTATGGCAAGCCCTTTGAGGTCAGAAGCCTGAACCCCGGTTTCCTTGAATGTACAAGACGAATTTACAGAAAATATGCGGAACAGTTTGAAGGGCTGTATTTCAAGGATGGCGGTCCTATAATCGGCGTACAGATCGAAAATGAATATATGCATTCCGCCGCACCGTGGGAAATGACCACCGGTGTTTCAAACGAATGGATCCCCGGAGGCAATGACGGGAATGAGTATATGATCAGGTTAAAACAGATTGCCCGGGAGGAAGGTATTATAACTCCCTTTTACACCTGTACCGCATGGGGAGGCGCCGCCACACCGACCGATGAAATGCTCCCGTTATGGGGCGGTTATGCATTCTGGCCATGGATATTCTATAACTATAAGGGCGAACATCCTGCAACTCCCGAGTATATATACAGGGATAATCATAATAACGACGTGCCCGAAACATATAATTTCAAGCCGGCATACCCTCCCGAAAACTTTCCGTATGCCTGCTGCGAAATGGGCGGAGGTATGACATGTTTTTATAATTANAGGTTCCGGCTTCCCTATGAGAGCGTGGATGCAATGGCCAACATTAAGCTGGCAGGCGGGTGCAATTTCCTGGGATATTACATGTACCGCGGCGGAAGTAATCCGAAAGGCATAAAACTTCCATACCTGAACGAGCATCAGTGCCCCAAAATATCCTATGACTATCAGGCGGCCATCGGGGAATACGGGCAGCTCCGTCCAAGCTATTACAGGCTGAAGGCATTGCATGTTCTTCTGAGAAACTTTGCAGATATTTTCTGCCCGACCACAACAAAACTTCCCGAAGGATCGCAGGATATTCAGCCCGAGGATGTGGACACCCTCAGATATGCGGCGAGAACTGACGGAAAAAGCGGGTTCCTGTTTTTGAATAATTACCAGGATCATGTTGAATGCAAACCCAAGGCAAATGAAAAAGTAATACTGAAATTACCCGGTGAAACCATTGAAATACCGGACATTTCGCTTGCTGCTGGCGAAGAGGCGATATTACCCTTCAATATGGACATAGAAGGTTACAGATTGGTATATGCCAAGGCGCAGCTGCTTTCCGTTGCTAAGGACGGCAGTACTCCCGTTTATTTCTTCTTCGTTCCTGAAGGAATGGAGCCCGAATATGTATGGGATGGAGCCGGGATGGAAAGTATTGATGGCGGCAGGGTTTCAGAAAGCCGCGTATGCATAAAACCCGATGCCGGTAAAATGTCTTCTTACGTTATACAGGGGGATTATGGAGAAGTAAGGATAGTAACGCTGACAAGAGAACAGAGCTTGATGTTCTATGAAATCGATATCAGTGGGCAGAAAACAGCAGTTCTGTGCAACAGTCCCGTTACCTTTGATGGTTCCGAGATACGCGTGGAAAACAGGAGCCTGGATAACGAAAAGGTGAAACTGCTGATGTATCCCGCGCATGACTTGCAGCGCATTGATGCAGCCGGTGCCATAAAAGAAGTGGAAGAAGGTATATGGAAGGGTGTTGAGATTGAGTGGACCGATAGGGAAGAACGGGTGGAATCCCTGCCTGTAAAGCAGATTGGAACATTCAGGTACGAAGTGGAAATCCCTGAAAGGTATGATGATTGCAAGGAAGCGTTAATGCAGGTTGAATATGTGGGGGATATCGGTTATGCATTTACAGACGGGGATCTGATTTCCGACAACTTCTACAATGGTGCTGTGTGGGAAATTGGTTTAAAAAATGCCTGGGACCCGGACAGGGGTAATAAAATTACATTTGTAATAAATCCCGTTAAAGAAAATGTAAAAGTAGACGTATCTTCCACCATGGCAGGAAGAATGGAGAAGAATGAAGGATTGACTGCTGAGCTGAAAAGTGTAAGAATTAAGCCCATATACGAGGCTGTCTTGCTAACGACGATAAACAGCTGAACAAGATGCTTATAAAAAACTGTCAAATCTTATCNTACACTGCCCTGTCCGTANGTTTTGACGGACAGGCAAATGAGCAAATTACGCCAGGCAGGTGGGCATGGCCTGCATCAAAAAACTTTCAGGCAGAGTTTTATTTATATACCCTGCCTGAA
>JGI24714J26587_10000513_pt1 | contig 27854 bp, 24 predicted proteins | sample BioPla4DNA2_FD_26587 | JGI IMG/M metagenome (IMG submission 26587)
ATTCTAAAGGCCTATGTTTACAAGCCCGCCCTCTATATGATAAAATATACCTGACCAAGGGGAAAACCACAGGGGAGAATGCCTCAGATGGTTTCGTATTACCCAATCCGGTCACAGCTTTGCTGCTGTAGCAAAGGATACAGGCAGTATCAGGCTGGTCAATACCCTTAGCGGGAAGCAGCCTGTTACGAACCATAGGCTAGGAAGATCGATTGCTCCGACGGTTTTCTTGGCTTATTGGGGATAGACCAAAAGTAGGAGGTGAAATAAGTGGCACTATCTGCAGAAAAGAAGCAGAGTATAATTGACGATTTTAAACTGCACGACCGGGATACCGGATCACCGGAGGTACAGATTGCGATCCTGACTGAGAGGATAAATTACCTGACCCGGCATCTTCAGGAACATAAGAAGGATTTCCACTCCCGGCGTGGGCTGCTGAAAATGGTTGGCCGCCGCCGCCGGCTCCTTAATTACCTGAAGAGTAAAGATCCGGAACGTTATCGGGCTATTCTTGATAAACTGGGCTTACGAAGGTAGAGGAGCGGATATACCGCTCCTTTTCCAGTGTTGTGTACCATGCTATAAGTAAGCTCGGGCAGGTAATAATAATCTTTGAGCTCTATACTATGCCGCAACACGAGAATAATCTGAAAGGCAAATCTATTATACAAGACAAAGGAGGTTGGAAAATGGCAGCCGTTTACGAAATGGAATTGGCAGGGCGGCAATTAAAGGTTGAGCTGAACAAGGTTGCCCAGCAGGCCAATGGTGCAGCCTTAGTCCATTACGGGGATACAGTAGTGCTGGTGACGGCAACTTGTTCCGACGCACCCCGGGAAGGCATCGATTTCTTCCCCTTGACGGTAGACTATGAGGAACGTCTTTATTCGGTTGGGAAGATCCCCGGGGGCTTTATTAAACGGGAGGGCCGCCCCAGCGAAAAGGCCATTCAGTCGGCCCGGCTCATCGATCGCCCTCTGCGTCCCTTATTTCCCAAAGGATTTCGCAATGACGTCCACGTGGTAGCCACAATCTTATCCGTCGATCAGAATAACTCGCCGGAGATTGCTGCCCTTTTTGGAGCTTCTTGCGCCCTGTCCGTTTCCGATATCCCCTTTGCCGGACCGGTGGGAGCAGTTATAGTTGGTCTCGTTGACGGTGAGTATGTCATCAACCCCACCCTGGAGCAGGCCGAAAAGAGCCTCCTGCATCTGGTGGTGGCGGGGACCAAGGAAAATGTATTGATGGTGGAGGCAGGGGCCAAGGAAGTATCCGAAGAGCAGATATTAGAAGCCATTAACTTCGGCCACAAAAAGATTATTGAACTGGTGGCATTCCAGGAAAAAATTGTGGCAGAAGTAGGGAAGGAAAAACAAGAAGTACCCTTATTCTCTCCAGACCCAGAACTGGAAGAAAAAGTCCGCTCCTATGCCTTGGATAAGCTTACTGCCGCCATCATAACGGAAGAGAAGCTGGCCCGGGAGGAAAATATCGAAGCCGTAAAACAAGAGGTCCTGGAGCATTTCTTGGCGGATTACCCGGAGCAGGAAGGGGAAATTAAGGAGGTCTTCGACACCATCCTCAGGGAAAGGGTCAGGCAGCTAATTTTTGAAGAAGAAATACGACCCGATGGCCGGGGCCTAAAGGAGATAAGGCCTGTCAGCTGCGAGGTAGGAATACTGCCCAGGGTCCACGGCAGCGGCCTCTTTACCCGGGGGCAAACCCAGGTTCTCACGGCCCTCACCCTGGGAGCCATCAGCGATGAACAGATTCTCGACGGCCTTGATCTTGAGGAATCAAAGCGTTTCATGCACCACTACAATTTCCCGCCCTATTGTGTGGGGGAAGCAAGGCCCATACGGGGTCCAGGGCGGCGGGAAATCGGCCATGGCGCCCTTGCGGAGCGGGCCCTGGAGGCAGTGATCCCCGATGAGACTGAGTTTCCCTACACCATCAGGTTAGTATCTGAAGTCCTGGAATCCAACGGCTCTTCCTCTATGGCCAGTGTCTGTGGGAGCACCCTCGCCCTTATGGACGGCGGCGTGCCCATAAAGGCCCCTGTTGCCGGCATCGCCATGGGCCTGGTCAGTGAAGGGGAACAGTATAAGATCTTGACCGACATCCAGGGGATGGAAGACTTCCTCGGGGATATGGACTTTAAGGTGGCTGGTACCAAAGATGGCATCACAGCACTGCAGATGGATATTAAGGCGACCAGCTTAACATCACAGGTGTTGGTGGAGGCTTTGGAACAGGCACGGGAAGCCAGGCTTTTCATTCTGGAGAAAATGCTGGCTACCATCTCTAAACCGCGGCCCAATCTGTCGCCCTATGCACCGCGGATTATCATCATCGAAATTGATCCCGACAAGATTAGAGATGTTATCGGCCCTGGCGGGAAGACTGTGCGCAAGATCACAGAGGAAACGGGAGTTAAAATCGACATTGAGGACGATGGCAGAGTATTTATTGCCTCTGTAGATGAAGAAGCGGGGCAAAGGGCACTCAAGATGGTTCAGGATCTCACCCGTGATGTAGAAGTCGGCGGTATTTATACCGGCAGGGTGACAAGGCTGATGAATTTTGGTGCCTTTGTAGAATTTTTGCCCGGTAAAGAGGGCTTGGTGCATATCTCCCAGCTGTCACCCAATCGGGTGAAGAGAGTTGAAGATGTCGTCCAGGTGGGGGACGAGATTCTGGTAAAGGTTACGGAAATAGACCGGCAGGGGAGGATAAACCTTTCCCGCAAGCAGGCCATAACCAATGCCAGGAAAACAGGGGTTAAGATTAGGGAAAGAAAAGCATAAACCTAGGGTTTATGCTTTTTTTATGGCTACAAAGGGGGTGTTTTGCAATGGGAAAAGCTCCCCCGCCCACTGGGCTTTTTTCTTTCTCTGCTCTGGATAGGTCCTGTCCCGTACCCCTTAATTTCGTGTCTCAGGGCTATTTTCGGGCAAGCTCCGGCACACCGACTACCGACAAGGGTTCTTTACATGCCCGGGGATATGGGATATAGTAGGAGTCATAGTCTAACCGGGGAAGGTGTTGCCCTATGGAGAAAATCACGGTCAAGGTGAGACCTCTGCCGGCGGCAGAGGATCTGCCCCTGCCCTGTTATATGACAGAAGGGGCGGCAGGCATGGATCTCTTGGCTGCCGTTGAGGAGGAGGTAGAATTAAAGCCAGGCGAAAGGAAATTAATACCCACAGGTATTCAATTGGCTATACCGGCAGGTTATGAAGGGCAGGTGCGGCCGCGGAGCGGTCTGGCAGTCAAATACGGGGTTTCCGTACTAAACACCCCCGGTACCATAGATGCCGATTACCGGGGGGAGATTAAGGTTCTCATGGTTAATTTTGGTCAGGAACCCTTTCTCATCAGGCGGGGTGACCGGATTGCCCAACTGGTCATAAGCCCCGTCGTCAGGGGAACCCTGGTTGTCGAAAGTCAATTGGAGGAAACCACCAGGGGCGAAGGTGGATTTGGCCATACGGCGTATAAAAATAGGGGGAAGCAGGGTTATTATAGCTACCAGGGTATTTGTAGGAGAGGGGATGCATTTTCCGGGGAGGAAGGGCATAGGTAAACTTTAAAGAAGTATTGTGGGGGGCAGGGAAGGTGATTTACTTCTTCTGTTTTTTGCTCCTCTTTATTTTCTCCCTGGCAGAGCGGGTACGGAGGAAGGGGGCAGGTAAAAGGGAGCTCCCCGCTGAACCCCGCCCCTCTCCCCTTTCGGAAGCCCTGGGCGAATTACTGGCAGTGGCCGGGGGTATTTATCTGGCCCTCCTGATGGCTGTCAGTTTCCTCGGTCTGGAAATACCAGCGAGAATTAGGCTCGGCTCCTTGTTACTGGAGCCCCTGGCAGCCCTCTCCGTGCTTCTAGCCCTGCTCCAACCATGGCTGGCCCGCCTTTGGTTCCGCTGCTGGTAGCCTGGATGCCGGGTGGTAAGGATGACGCCAGGCTTGAAGGGATTACGCCAGTTCATTTCGGTAGTTTTTTGTCGATTGACAGCCCGATAATGTTCGGAGAAAATAGAAGTAATAATGGTTATATTGTATTGGGACAAGCAGTGACAAATTGGGGAGGGATAATTTATGAAGGATTATACAGTAGCTATAGTTGGAGCTACCGGGGCCGTTGGCCAAGAAATCGCCTCTATTCTGGCAGAGCGTAATTTTCCCGTATCTACCCTGGTCCCCCTTGCTTCCAAGCGTTCTGCAGGGAAGAAGATAGTCTTTCGGGGTAAAGAATATACAGTGCAGGAAACTCTACCTTCTTCCTTTGCCGGGGTTGATCTTGCCTTTTTCTGTGCCGGCACCAAGGTGAGCCGGGAGCTGGCGCCGGAAGCCGCTAAAGCAGGCTGTGTCGTTATCGATAACAGCAATGCCTTTCGTATGGATCCAGAGGTACCCCTGGTTGTACCGGAAGTGAACCCTGAAGATATGGAAGGTCACAAGGGAATAATTGCCAATCCCAATTGTTCCACCATCCAGATGGTAGTGGTATTAAAACCTCTCCATGACTTCAAGCCCATAAAACGCGTCGTGGTTTCTACCTACCAGGCAGTTTCCGGTACTGGACTGGAGGCAATGGAAGAGCTGACCCAGCAGTGCAAAGATATCCTGGCCGGTAATCAAACCAGGGCCGAAGTATACCCCTACCAGATAGCCTTTAACATTCTACCCCATATAGATGTATTTGATGAAACTGGCTATACCCTGGAAGAGTGGAAAATGGTGCGGGAAACAAAAAAAATAATGGGTGATGAATCCATTGCCGTTACTGCCACTACGGTGCGGGTCCCTGTGTACCGGAGCCACAGTGAAGCGATAAATATTGAAACAGAGGGGAAAATCACCCCTGCCCAGGCAAGGGAGATCCTTGCCCAGGCTCCCGGGGTAGAGGTTGTAGACGCTCCGGAGGAGCTGCAGTATCCCCTGCCGCTGCTGGCGGCTGGCAAGGATGAGGTCTTTGTCGGGCGCATCCGGGAGGACTTTACCATCAGTAATGGATTGAACCTGTGGGTCGTCGCCGATAACCTCCGCAAGGGTGCCGCCTTGAATGCGGTTCAGATCGCCGAGACTTTAGTCGAAAAGGGATTGGTATAGTTTTTGCCTGCCTTTAAAAGACCCTATTTTGGAAGCATCTCTTTTTTCTAATCCCTTTTCTAGTCCACGGTCAGGGCACGGGCATTTCCGTGCCCTTACCACTACTNTTTTGTCAGGGCTTGGGCATACTAGGAAGGGGTCCGAACCTTCCCTTCTTGTCAGTTGAGGCAGGCTTACTGTATAATGATACAGGATATAGCGGGCCGGAGTAGGATTATACCGCGAGGCGATTCCCCCGGAGCGGATAGGGGTTTTTTTACTTTTTTATAACTCCCAGTTAATAAGGCCCTGTATTTTGGCGTGCCTGGGAATAGTACCCTTTAGATGCGGCGGAGCAGGAGGGGTGCTGTGGATGGATAGGGCTGGGGGTTTTGCAATTCTACATTTACATTGAGGAGGTGGAGAAGTGGCTTCTGGAAAAAAAAGAAAAAAGCTTTCTGTTATTCCCCTGGGCGGCTTTGGCGAACTGGGTAAAAACATGCTGGCCCTTGAGTTTGCAGGGGAAATCCTGGTTATCGATGCCGGGCTGATGCTGCCGGAGGAAGAAATGCTGGGGATCGATTGCGTAATTCCCGATATTTCCTTTCTCCTGGAGAAAAAGGATAAGGTCCTGGGCATTGTCCTCACCCATGGACATGAGGATCACATCGGTGCCCTGCCCTACATATTGAGGGATTTGGCGGTACCTGTCTATGGAACTCCCCTGACCATAGGGTTAGTACGGAGCAAGCTCTTGGAGGCAGGATACAGCAAAAAAGAAATGGATTTGAAGGAGGTAAAGGCCGGCGAAAGTATCAGGATCGGAGCCTATACAGTGGAATTTATCCGGGTCAGCCACAGCATTCCCGACGCAGTAGCCCTGGGTCTTCATACCGATGTGGGAACAATTGTCTACACCGGGGACTTTAAATTTGATCAGACACCGGTAGATGGCGAGAGGACCGATTTTCACCGCCTGGCCAAATTGGGTGAACAAGGGGTGCTGCTCCTTCTATCTGAAAGTACCAATGCAGAAAGGCCGGGTTATACCGGTTCGGAGCGGGAGATCGGCACCATATTCCGACGGCTCTTTTCCCAGGCCAAGGGAAGGCTGCTGGTGGCTATTTCCGCCTTTAACCTCTACCAGGTGCAGCAGGTTCTGGAGCAGGCCCAGGAGAAGGGGCGGAAAATTGTCCTGGTGGGCAAGGAATTGATCAATGCCGTCAATACTGCGACCCGCCTGGGTTATTTTAAGATCCCCTCCGGGCTCCTTGTAGAGTGTGAGAAGATGCTGGACCTGCCTGAAGAAAAACAGGTAATACTGGCCAGCGGCAGCAGGGGAGACCCCTTTTCTATTTTGGCACCAGCAGCCCTGGGCGGGGAACGTAATTTCGATATCCTGCCCGGTGATACGGTGGTAATTGCTTCCGGTTCGGGGAATTTAAGCGGCAGGGAGGCAACGCGGATCATCGACAGGCTGTTTTTGGAAGGAGCCCAGGTAATTTACCAGGGGACGGCAGGGATCGGTGCTTCGGGACATGCTGCCCAGGAAGAATTAAAAATGATGCTTAATCTGGTACGCCCCCGCTTCTTTGTGCCCATGCACGGGGAATACCGGCAGCTGATCCATCATTCTGCCCTGGCCAGGGAAGTGGGCATCCCCGCCAGCCGCAACTTCATCCTGGAAAATGGTACCGTTCTCGAGCTGGAAGCCAACAAAGCCAGGATAGCAGGCAAGGTGACGGCCGGCAAAGTTCTCGTCGACGGCTTAGGAGTGGGCGATGTGGGGAAGGTAGTCCTGCGGGACCGGCAGCAGCTCTCCCAGGATGGCATTCTAATTGCAGTTATTACCATGGCTAAGGACAGAGGCGAGGTGGTTGCCGGCCCGGATCTTATCTCCCGGGGGTTTGTCTATGTCAGGGAGTCAGAGAGTTTGATGGAAGAGGCCCGGGAACAGGTACGGCAGGTGCTGGAAAAGTGTGAGGAGAACCGGGTCACCGAATGGTCGGCGATCAAAAACAGGGTCAGGGAGTCCCTGGGTAGATTCCTCTTTGAAAAGACCCGGCGCCGGCCCATGATCCTTCCCATTATTATGGAAATATGATCTTAGCATCCACCCTCTCCATGGTCATCATATTTTCTACAGCTTGTTACGGCAAATCATTACTGCGGTAATTACCCGCGCAAAAAGCAGGATCTTTCCTGCTTTTTCCTTAATTATGCCCTAAGAACTCCTCCAACCCCTTGTCAAGGGACCCTTTGTATAATTGTTTCCCCTTCAACCTATAATACATGGGGAAGAAAAAGAGAGGAGTGGTAATTGCCGTGAGCCTGCTTTATAGGGATGTAAACCAAAACCCAAGCCAGGGGCAGCCGACAGGGGTGGCCCAACCGGGGGCCAGGTTAGCGGGGCAGCCCCAGCCTGCCCAACAGCCTTCTCCTGCACCCCAGGGGGAGAGCAATGCCAGTTTAGCCAACCTGCAGCAAATGGGCCAGATGGAGCTGCCGGAACCGAAATCCAATATCCACGTCTTAAACATTGTGGGGCAGGTTGAAGGCCACATGGTCCTTCCCCCTCAGAACAAGACAAGCAAATATGAGCACCTGATCCCCCAGCTGGTTGCTGTGGAACAAAACCCCAGCATTGAGGGGCTCCTAATAATATTAAATACTGTTGGTGGAGATGTGGAAGCCGGCCTGGCCATAGCGGAAACCATTGCCGGCCTATCGAAGCCTACCGTATCCCTTGTCCTGGGCGGCGGCCACAGCATTGGTGTTCCCATAGCCGTTTCTGCCGATTATTCCTTTATTAGTGAGACGGCAACCATGACCATCCATCCCCTCCGCCTTACCGGTCAGGTGTTGTCGGTACCCCAAACCTATGAATATCTGGATAAAATGCAGGATCGGGTCATCCGTTTTGTTGCCAGACACTCCCGCATTTCAGAGGAAAAGTTTCGGGAATTAATGTTTACCACCGGTGAACTGGCCCGGGATATTGGTACGGTGCTGGTAGGCAGGGATGCAGTGAGATATAGACTAATTGATGAGGTTGGTGGCGTGGGTGAGGCCCTGGCCTGGCTCGATAGCGCCATTGCCCACCTTAAAGAACATGGCAGGAAGCGGAGGAGGGAACCCTTACAGTGATTCTCTATACCACCATGCCCTTGGAAAATGTTTATCAAGGCCTGGAAGACATGCGCCCATCCTATCTGGAGGTAGAAATGGCAGGAACGATGGTGGTGGTGGAGCCCATAGGTCTGAACCAAGGAAGGATAGTGCGCATATTGAGTACCGATCCCCAGGATTATCTGCATCCCGGCCTGCAGCCGGGAAGAATCATCAATTTTGTACCCGGGGGGGGTTAGGCTGCCTGGCCCTCCTGCCTTTTTTCCCGCTGGTTTAAGGTTTTACTTTATGATATAATTTCCCTGATAAATTGCATAGATTTGTTAAGGGGGAGTAGGGATGATAACGACCACCCTGTTTGGCCTTGTGGGAGGGCTGGGGCTCTTTCTTTTTGGCATTGATATAATGGCCGAGGGCCTGCAGAAATCAGTCGGGAATAAAATGCGAAGGGTATTGGAAATATTGACCGGGATTCCCATTATGGGTGTAATTATGGGTGCCCTCGTGACAGCCGTTATACAAAGCAGCAGTGCCACGACAGTAATGGTGGTGGGCTTTGTTAATGCCGGCTTAATGACCCTGAAGCAGGCAGTGAGTGTAATCCTGGGAGCAAACATAGGGACAACGGTAACGGCCCAGTTGGTTGCCTTTCAGCTCACCGATTACGCTCTACCGGCTATTGGTATCGGCGTTATCCTTTTTCTTTTCAGCAAGCATCGTCTGACAAAGTATATTGGACAGGCCTTACTGGGGTTTGGGATCCTCTTTTTGGGCATGGATACCATGTCTTCGGCAATGAAACCCTTGCGAGAATTTCCCCCTTTTATTGATCTTATGCTTTTCTTTGGCAAGTACCCAATCCTGGGTATTATTGCCGGCGCCCTTTTTACAGCGATAATCCAGAGCAGCAGTGCTACGACCAGCCTTGTGATTGTTCTGTCCGGGCAAAACCTTGTGGATATGCAGGGAGCAATTTCCCTGGTCCTGGGGAGCAATATCGGTACAACCGTCACCGCCCTTCTGGCCAGTATCGGTACATCACTTACTGCGCGGCGAAGTGCCGTTGCCCACCTGCTTTTTAATGTCGGTGGTGTCTTGGTCTTTCTGCCCTTTATAGGTTATTTTGAGGGAATTGTACAGCATACGGCGGCCAGTTTGCCCAGGCAAGTTGCCAATGCCCATACCATCTTTAATGTAACCAACACCCTACTTATATTGCCCTTTATTAATCAGTTTGTTAGCTTTATTAGCCGAATTGTACCGGGCGAGGAGCTGGTTATAGAACGGGGCCTGAAATTTATAGACCAGGAGGCAATTTTAAGGACCCCACCTTCCATAGCCATTACCCATGCCACCAAGGAAATCATCCGGATGGCTAAGATTGCTGCCGATAGTTTTCAGGATGCCTATAAGGCTTTTATGGAAAATGACCCGCACTATATAGATCAGGTCCTGCAAAAGGAAGAGGTAATCGACGAGCTGGAAAAGGAAATAACCCTTTACCTGGCCCGGCTATCCCAGCGGTCTATGACAGAGTCGGAATCAAGGCGGGTGACGGCGCTGCTACATGCTGTAAATGATATAGAACGGATTGGCGATCACACCCAAAACATATCCCAGCTTACCAGGTCCAAGATAGAAGAGCGCCTGCCCTTCTCCGCTGTTGCCATAGAAGAGCTAAGGACCATGTTTGAACTGGTGGCCGACATATTTAACAAGGCCTACACAGCGGTGGAAAACTCAGATCAGGACCTGGCCCGGGAAGTATTAAAAAATGAGGATAAAATTGACTTGATGGAGCGTACTTACCGCAACAATCACATTCAGAGGCTCAATGAGGGCGTGTGCTACCCAACTTCTGGTATTATCTATCTTGACATTATCAGCAACCTGGAGCGGATCGGGGACCATTCCAATAATATCGCTCATCTGGTGATGGGAGATTGGAGGTAAGCTGTTGCCAAAGCCACTTGTTGCCATTATCCTGGGGATAATCCAGGGAATAACTGAATTTTTGCCGGTGAGTAGTTCCGGCCACCTGGTTTTAGCCCAAAGGCTTTTGGGGGTATCCTTTCCTGGAGTTACCTTTGAAGTGGTGGTGCATTTCGGCAGTCTCTTGGCTATTGCCTTAGTATTTTGGCCTGATATTGTTATGGTACTAAGGACTTTTATTTTCGGTATCCTGGCTTTACTTAAAGGGCAAAGACCCTCTTTTCATGGAGAACAGCAGGCGGCCTGGCGATTCGCCTGGTTAATTATCTTCGGCTCCATTCCCACTTTTTTTATGGGAGTTTTTTTCGGCCCCATTTTTGAAGAGCTTTTTCAGTCCGTTACCATCGTCGGCATAATGTTATTGGTCACCGGCACCCTGCTGTGGCTGATCGAAGGAAAGAGGGGAATCGGTGGCAAGGATATTGCAAAGATGAGGCCGCAGGATGCCCTTTTTATTGGCTTTGCCCAGGGTTGTGCCATTATGCCGGGCCTTTCCCGCTCGGGAACCACCATAGCCGGGGCCCTCTTCCGGGGGCTCAACCGGGATACTGCTATGCGGTATTCCTTTTTGCTGGCCTTACCGACTATAGCCGGGGCTACTCTACTCAAATTGGGCGACATAATTGCTGCTACTTCCAGCACTGGCTTGACTTTGCTGGATTATGGCCTTGGTCTGGTGGCGGCAGCGATAACCGGTGTCCTGGCCCTCAAACTCTTATATAGCATTTTGCGGCAGGGAAGGCTGTATATCTTCGGCTATTACTGTTGGTTTGCCGGCCTATTAACCCTGGCCTTGCAGTACTTTTACTGGTAGGAAAAGCCAAAGGCTTTTGCTTGCAGTTTTGTTTTAGACAGTCTCAAAGCCTTGTCTTATAATATATGTGGGAAGACGAAGGCTGCAGGAAAAATATTCCTGATGCAGAATAGTACAGCTGAGGTGAAGGGTGTGGCCAGGAAAAAGAAAAAAGACCGCCAGGGGTTAAAATATGAGATTGCCGGGCTATCTTCCTTTGCCCTGGCTGTTTTGGTTACCATCAGTTTGGCCGATCTGGGTGCAGGAGCCCTGGGTCGATTTTTTGCCCGCATTTTCCGGCTGGGCCTGGGTTGGGGTGCTTATTTTATCCCCCTCTGTCTAATTCTCCTTGGGATACTCCTCATGCAAAGGGAAAGGAAAATCTCTTCCAGCCGGTTTACCGGCACTCTGCTCCTTGTGCTGGTACTCTTGACCCTGTTTCATCTGCAATACCCGAAAACCGAGGTCTGGAGCTATGCCTGGGCAGGGGAAGGAGGGGGCCTCATCGGCGCCCTTTTTGCCCTGATCTTTCTCACCCTGTTTGGACTCCTAGGCAGTTACATCGTTTTGGTGACCCTGGGCTTGATCGCCTCCCTGCTGATTACCAATCTCTCCCTGGTCAACTTGAGCCGGGGAATTATTAACAGGGTAAAGGAGGGCGGCCGGGTAATTCACCGCTGTTGTGCCAATCCCCTGGCCCAGGGGGAAGAGATTAAACAGGAGGGGGCAGAAGAAGAAAGGTTCGTCCCCGTTTTGGTGGGTAGAGAGGAGAAACCGGAACCGATAAGGGAGTTGGAAAAGATCCCGGAGGAAGAGGTAAAGGAGGAAGGGACCAAAGCAGCACCACCTCCCGTGGAGCCTATCCGGTCAGTACTGAGTTATCAACTGCCCCCCGTACATATTTTGCGCCGTAACAAAGGCCAGAGGGATACCCGCTGGCAGAAGCACGTCACCGAAAACATAAAATTATTGGAAGATACCCTGGCCCAATTCAATGTCAAGGCAAGGGTTATTGAGGTGAGCAGAGGTCCGGCCATCACCCGCTATGAACTGCAACTGGCACCGGGAACCAAGGTGAGCCGGATCCTATCCCTGGCCGACGATATTTCCCTGCATTTGGCTGCCCCGGATGTCCGCATTGAGGCCCCTATTCCCGGCAAGGCGGCGGTGGGAATCGAGGTACCCAACAAGGAAATAACTCCGGTATACCTGCGGGAGGTTGTTGAAAGCCCGGTCTTTAAAGAAAGTACTTCTCCCCTGACCTTTGCCCTGGGCAAGGATATTGCCGGGGAAGTGGTTATTGCCGACCTGGGGAAAATGCCCCATCTTTTAATTGCCGGGGCAACGGGTTCCGGCAAGAGTGTTTGTCTCAACGCCCTCTTAGCCAGCCTTCTCTTTCGTGTGAAACCCGATGAGGTTAAATTTATCCTGATTGATCCCAAACGGGTAGAGCTTTCCGTCTATAATGACTTACCCCATCTCCTGGCCCCCGTCGTCGTGGATCCCCAGAGGGCGGCGGCAACCCTGTGCTGGCTTGTCCAGGAGATGGAAAACCGCTACAATCTCTTCGCCCAAAGGGGCGTGCGCAATATCGGACGTTATAACCGTTCTCTTGATCCTTCTGAAGAAAAGGAATTATTTCTGCCCTATATAGTTGTGATCATTGATGAGCTGGCCGACCTGATGTTTGTTGCTCCCAGTGAGGTGGAGGATGCCATCTGCCGCCTTGCCCAGATGGCCCGGGCAGCGGGTATCCACCTGGTCATTGCCACCCAGCGCCCCTCGGTAGACGTGATTACCGGCCTGATCAAGGCCAATATACCCTCGCGGATTTCCTTTGCTGTCTCTTCCCAAACCGACTCCCGCACCATCCTCGACATGGGGGGCGCGGAAAAACTCCTGGGGAAGGGGGATATGCTCTTTTTGCCGGTTGGCTCCATAAAACCCTATCGTCTACAGGGGGCCTTTATCACAGACAAGGAGGTCGAGAAGCTGGTCTATTTCTGGCGGCAGCAGGCCGAGCCCGAATACAGGGAAGAAGTGTTAGAGGCTGAACTGGCGACTCAGGAAAAGGGTAACCCCGGGGAAGAAGAGGACGAGCTTTTTCCCCAGGCCCTGGAGCTTGTTGTAGAACAGCAACAAGCTTCGGCCTCAATGCTCCAACGCCGGTTTCGCATTGGCTATACCAGGGCAGCCCGGATTATCGACCTTATGGAGGAAAGGGGCTATGTGGGACCTTCGGAAGGGAGCAAACCCAGGCAAGTTTTGATTTCCCGGGAACGCTTGCAGCGGTTGGCAGAAAGTGCAGAAGGGGAAGGTTGACCTCTGGAGAAAGGAAGGAAGAAGTGACGGCAAGAAAAGTCTTGGAGAGATATTCCATATTATTTTTACTGCTCCTGATCTCCCTGGTGGGTTGCGGCAGCTGGGAAGGGGCTGGAGGGGAAGATAAAACCCCTGTACCCCCCCAGATTGGTTTGGTCGTGCCGGTGTCAGAGGAAGGGGCTGCCGGGACCGTCCTGCAGGCTGCCTTGCAGGAAGGAATGGCAGGGTTGGGGGGCACAGTGGAAGTGATTACCACCGAGCCCAGTGCTTATATTACCAGCTTGCGGGAGCTGGCCGATGGAGGCAAGGATCCTGTTTGGATCCTTGGTGAAGATATGGTACCGGCACTGGCGGAGGTTGCTCCCCTCTATCCTGAGAGGAAGTTTGTTCTGGTAAATGGCAGCCTTTCGGCACCCAATGTAGTTTCCCTGACCTTCCGGGAGGAGGAACCTGCCTTTTTGGCGGGGATTATTGCCGGTGCTGAAAGTAATACCGGGCGGGTGGGCTATATCGCCGCTCCCGGGACGGAAAACTTGCAGTATGCCATTGCAGCAGGATTGTATGAGGTTGAGCCGGCGGTGCAAGTATTTGGGCAAACCCTTGCTGGACCGGAGCCTGGACAGGCTGCTGCCGTGGCCGAGGGACTGTTGGGCAGGGGTGCAGATGTTATCATCCTTGCATCCGGTGTAAATGTTGGGGAACTAGTGGAGCTGCTGGCGGAAAGGGAGCAGAGGGCTGCTTTGATTTCCTTGGACAGCTATTCCCACCCAGAAGGGGAGGAGATAATACTGGCCAGTTTAGGCTGGGATCTGGCCCTGGTTGTGGAAGAAACCCAGGCAAAACTGTTGGAAGGATTTGCCGCCGGGGTGTTTAACTTTGGTGTTGAGGATGGGCTGTTGGTGGTCAGAGAAGGGAGTCAGCTTTCCCCCCAGGCCAGGTATCTCCTGGGCTCCTACCGGCGCCAACTTGCGGCAGGTGCCATTTCTATTCCCAGCCGAGAAGAAGAACTGTTGGATTTTCAAAATAGCTCTGCTGCCGGAGTTAGGGCCCAGGGGGAGGCCGGGGAATGGTGATGGGGGATTTCCGTCAGGATAGTGGTGAACCGATGTACACCGATATAGATATAAAAACTGCGCTGGCATTAAAAAATAAGTGTTTTATAGATGTGCGCTCACCGGCGGAATATGCTGAAGGGACCATTCCCGGCGCCGTTAATGTTCCCCTCTTTGACGATAATGAACGTCGACTGATCGGGATAACTTATAGACAAAAGGGTGTAAAGCAGGCAAAACTGGACGGCCTAAAGGTTGTCGCTCCGAAACTCCCAGCCCTGGTAGCTGGGATCCTGGAAAGGTGTCAGGGGAAAAAGCCGGTGATTTTTTGCTGGCGGGGAGGAATGCGCAGCCGGGCTGTGGCCAGTGTATTGGAATTGGTAGGCAAAAAGGCCCTTCGCCTTGAAGGGGGCTATAAGGCCTATCGCCGATTCATTTTGGCTGAGCTGGCTGCCTATAAGCTTGTTACCGAGCCTGTGGTACTCGATGGTTTAACGGGGGTAGGAAAAACTTTAATTTTAAAAGAACTGTACAGTCGCGGTCATCCTGTCCTCGATTTAGAAAACTTAGCCGGTCACCGGGGTTCGGTTTTTGGAGGTCTCGGTTTTAAAGAGCCGAGGGGGCAAAAAAACTTCGACGCCCTTTTATGGGAGCGGCTGCAAGAGCTTAACGATTCTCCTTATTTACTGGTCGAAGGGGAAAGCAGACGCATTGGCAGGATATTTCTCCCAGACTTTCTCTATAATGCCATCCGAACCGGGAAAAGAATCAAGGTGGAAGCCAGCTTACCAGTCCGAGTAGGGCGGATAGTGGAGGAATACACCAGGATGGGTGAAGCCGAACTGGAAGAGGCGGAAGCCGCCCTAGACAGATTGGTAAAGCGCCTGGGCAAGAAGCTGGTGGCTGAGTTGAAGTTATTATTGCGGGGAGGAAACCTTACAGCCTTTGTTGAAATCCTTTTGAGGGAATACTATGATCCCTTGTACAGGAAATCACTGCTGCCGGAGCAGGCTTATGAACTAGTTGTCCAGGCCGATGATCTTAAAAGGGCGGCTTCCCAGATCGAGTATTATTTAAAGAAACACTACCAAATAAAAAGTAGCAGGCCAGAAACAGATAAGATGGATTAGGTATCACTAGGAATCAAGTGGGAATTGCAGCCATCTTGTCCTTACTGGGTCCAGGGCAATATTGGGTGGGGAGGTGATGTTGTGGCCGAAGATGGTCGGAAGGATGCAACCTTGTCCCGGGAGGAGATCGGGCAGTATTTAAAAAGGGTGCGGGAAGAGAAGGGTATCAGTCTCAAAACCGTCGCAGAGGAAACTAAGATCCGTGTCCGGTATTTACAAGCCCTGGAAGAAGGTGATTATGCAGCTCTACCGGGGAATGTTTATGCCAGGGGTTTTTTGCGCAGTTATGCCCGCTTTCTCGGGGTGGAGCTTCCCCGGCAACAAGCAACTGTCTCCCCCAAAGCCCATGGAGAAGAGCCGGAAGGGCGGACGGTAGTGATAAAAAAAAGGTTCCGGCGATACAGGCCCAAATCCGGCCTGCGGGTCATTTTCCTATTACTTTTGCTGGGGATTGTAGTTATATATTCCCTTTCTAATCTACTCCCCTGGCGGGAAGGAGGGGAGCCGGCACCGGAGGATATAGGGGGACTAAATGGCAGCACAGCTGGAGAAGAAGGGGATGTGGGTGAAGGAGAAGGAAAGATGGTTCCAGGGGAAGATGAGGAGAGGACAGGTAGGGTAAAGCTGGTACAGGNTACCGATCGTCTGGGAGAATACCTGGTGACAGAAGGACCCATTTCCCTGCGGGTGAGGGTTGAGAATGCTCCTTGCTGGTTGCGCGTCATCGCCGATGGAGAGAGGGTGGAAGAGACCCTCCAACCGGGGGCTGAGAGGGAATTTACCGCCCAACAAGAACTCCGCATCCGGGCGGGGAATCCCGGCGGCCTTATCCTGAAGGTAAATGGGGAAGAACTGGGTCCAGCCGGAAAACCGGGAATTCCCAAGGACATAACCTTTTCCCTGGAATAAGCTGCCAGATCCGTTGTTTATGCTAAAGCTACTGCTGGGCAGCAGTCTTTTGACAGGCGGGAACAGGTATACTATACTTGTAACTATAAATGGAGGTATGGGACTTAATGGTGTTGGAGTCGCAGCAGATTAAGGTTACTCTGCTTTCCCTGGGATGCAACAAGAATCTCGTTGACAGTGAGGTCATGCTGGGCCTGCTGGAACGGGAGGGCTATTTATTTGTGGCAGATCCGGACGAAGCCGATGTTTTAATTGTCAATACCTGTGGCTTTATTGAAGAAGCTAAGAAAGAAGCGGTGGAGACTATAGTGGAAATGGGGACATACAAGGAACAGGGGCGATGCCGGTCCTTAATAGTGACGGGCTGCCTTGTTCAGCGGTATGCCGATGAACTTGCCCAGGAACTGCCCGAGATTGACGCTTTACTGGGAACCGGCGATTTTCATCGGATTGTCCCCGTCGTGGAAGAAACCCTGGCGGGCCGGCAGTGCCGCTTTACAGGACCGCCCCGGGCCAGATTTCCCGGCCAGTGGCCCCGGCTCCTTTCCCAGGCAGGACCCTCTGCCTACCTCAAAATAGCGGAAGGTTGCAACAATCACTGCAGTTATTGCATTATTCCCCAATTGCGGGGCCCCTTGCAGAGCCGCAGCCAGGAGGATATTGTTGAGGAGGCCCAAGCCCTGGCCCAACTGGGGATTAAAGAAGTGATCCTGATCGCCCAGGATACAACCCGTTACGGGGAAGACATCTATGGTGAGCCGGCTTTACCAGAACTGTTGCGGCGTCTGGCGAGGATTGAGGGTATCAGCTGGATTCGGCTCCTTTACTGTTACCCCAGCCGGCTTTCACCCCAGTTAATCAAGGTATTCAAAGAGGAACCGAAGGTTCTTCACTATGTCGACATTCCCCTGCAGCATGTAAGCAATAGGATTCTAGCCCGGATGAATCGGAAGCAGACCAAGGAGGAAATCCTAGCATTAATAGAAAGGTTGCGGACGGAGATACCCGATATTGCCATTCGCACAAGCTTCATTGTCGGTTTTCCGGGAGAAACAGAGGCGGAATTTGCCGAATTGCTGGATTTTATCGCGGAAGTACGCTTTGATCGGGCCGGTTTTTTTATCTATTCCCAGGAAGAGGGGACACCGGCGGCAGCCTATCGGGATCAGCTTCCGGAAAAGGAAAAGAAGCTTCGGTATGATGCTGCAATGGAACTCCAACGCTCTATATCGGCTGAGAAGAACCGGCAGTGGCTGGGGAAGGAACTGGATGTTTTACTGGAAGGCAAGGGGCCCGATGAGGGTCTTATGGTCGGTCGTTCCTATCGGGATGCACCGGAAATAGATGGATTGATTTATGTTGCCGCCCCCGAGGAAGCCTGGGGGAATATTGTAAAGGTACAGATTACTGGAGCCGATGACTATGATCTCAGGGGAGAGGTTAGGGGTGAATTTGGCCAATAAACTGACATTACTGCGCATTGTTCTGGTCCCCGTATTTATGTTGTTTGTTTTGCTGAAGATCCCCCATGGCGATTTCATCGCTGCCGGGATCTTTGCTTTGGCCGCAGCCACCGACAGTCTCGACGGCTATATTGCCAGGAAAAGAAACGAGGTTACCAACTTCGGCAAGTTTATTGATCCCCTGGCCGATAAACTATTGGTTACTGCTGCCCTACTGAGCCTGGTGGAGATGGGGCGTCTTGGGTCGTGGGTGGCTATGATCATCATTGGGCGGGAATTTGCAGTAACCGGGCTCAGGGTAATCGCTGCCTCTGAAGGTATTGTAATTGCAGCCAGCAAGCTGGGCAAATGGAAGACTGTTTTTCAGATTATAGCCATCCTTGCCATACTCGTACAAGATTATCCCTTTAGTCTCCTTCATATTCCCATTGGCAATATTGCCCTTGTGCTGGCAGTCTTTTTTACGATCTTTTCTGGCATTGATTATTTTATTAAGGCACGGAATTTGATTGTCCTCCGCAATTAGACAAGGGCCGGGCAGTATGGAACTAATTTATGTAGTAGGCCGTCCCAAGCCAAAATAATAAACTCAGTACTTTTGTGCCACTGAAGATCAGGTTTAAGGGGGATTTTATGGGTAAGTTACTGTTAGACAAGCTGAAGGAATCTACCTCATCAATAGTGCCAATTATAATATTAGTAATGCTGATAAATTTTAGCGTAGCACCGATGCCCCTCTGGAATGGCACTCTTCTTTTTTTGGTAAGTGCTTCCCTTATGATTTTCGGCATAGCCCTGTTTAATCTGGGTGTAGACATATCTTTAATTCCTGTTGGCGAACATTTGGGTTCTTCCATTGTCAAGAGCAGAAATCTTTTCCTGATCGTTGTAATGACCTTTATTTTGGGTGTCTTTGTTACCATAGCAGAGCCCGATCTAATTATAATGGCTGGGCAGGTAAGCGGCGTACCAGATCTCATCATTATCATCGTGGTAGCCGTTGGCGTAGGTCTGGCCCTGGCAACGGCTTTTCTGCGCATACTGTTTCAGGTGCCCCTGTCCTATATTCTGATTGGCTGTTATCTGAGCGCCTTCATTCTTTCCGGCTTCACGGGCCCTGAATTTCTTTCCATAGCCTGGGAGTCGGGCGCCGTTTCCACAGGCCCGATTTTGGTGCCCTTTATTATGGCTTTTGGCCTTGGACTGGCGTCGGTGCGGGGAGATAAAACCTCTGAGGAAGATGGCTTTGGCCTCGTTGCCCTTACCCTCATCGGACCTATTATTGCTGTCCTGATTTTGGGAATTTTTTTCAGTCCTTCGGGGGGCAGCGCCCTGGCAGTGCCTGACCTCAATTCCTTCTCCGATATCGTCTCCCTTTATCGGGCTAATATTGGGGGATACTTTGCCCAAGTAGCCGTAGCCTTGTTTCCTGTTTATTTTGCCTTTGCAATCTTTCAAGTTTGGAAGCTGCACTTATCAGCAAAGACAATCTTGAAAATCTTTGTCGGCACGATATACACTTACATAGGCCTGGTGTTGTTTTTGGCCAGTGCCAATATCGGTTTTATGCCGGCAGGATATCAATTGGGAAACATCCTCGTACAAAATATCAGCCCCTGGCTCTTGATTCTCATTGGCTTTGCCATAGGTTTCCTAGTTGTTTCTGCTGAACCAGCTGTCTTCGTTTTAAAGAGGCAGGTAGAAGATGTTACAGAAGGGGTAATTTCTGGTAAAACCATGGGCACAGCCTTATCCTTTGGGGTCGGCATCTCTGTAGCTTTAGCTATGCTCCGGGTTGTTACAGGATTATCTATTTTATATTTCATCGTTCCCGGTTATTTTCTTGCCCTCCTCCTGTCATTCTACATTCCGCCCCTTTTTACCTCAATCGCCTTCGATTCGGGGGCCGTTGCTTCAGGGCCTCTGGCGGCCACCTTTATGCTTTCCCTTGCCCTGGGAGCCAGTGAAAGCATCGGTGGCAACATTTTTACCGACGCCTTCGGCATTGTTGCCCTCGTTGCTATGATGCCGGTTATCACCATTTCACTCTTTGGTTTGGCCTATGCCATTAAGGCTAGAAGGCTGGAAAAGGAAGCTGTTATCCCTGCAGAGGACACCATTATCGATTTGGACTATACTGCTGGTCAGGTTGATGCAGAATAGGAAGACATGGGCATGGTGATCCTTGCTTTTACAAAGGATGGTATCGCATTGAAGCTTGTAAACCCTGTGGGTTATAAAATGGGCAGTGACGGAGGGTTATCAATGGGAGAAAGTTCAGTGACCAAATATGAGGCACTAATAGCTATAATGGATTACGACTCGAGGGATGTTTTAATTAAGCTATTGCAAAAATGCAATACGCCGGTATTCCTATTTACCCATGGTTATGGTACGGCAGAATCGGTTATTTATGAAATCCTCGGTTATGGTGGCCCGAAGAAGGCTATTTCCCTCAGCCTGCAGACAGAAAAAATGTCCCAATATATTTTAAATCAACTTCAGCAGGAAATAGATTTTAGCAAACCGGGGACAGGAATAGCCTGTACCATAAGCTTAAGTAGCATCAGCAGCGCCCTTTCGATGACTATTATGCGGGCGATGGAAAATTTAGAGATGGGAAGTGATGAGGTGACAGCATCACCAAAGGAAGCCTATCATTTAATTGTAACTATAGTAAATAGCGGGTATTTCGAACAGGTCATGGAAGCAGCCAAGGCTGCCGGGGCAACTGGCGGTACCTTCCTCCATGCCCATGGTTTTGGCTCCAAGGAAGCCATCAAATATCTCGGCATAACCATACAACCAGAGAAGGATCTTGTCCTGATCCTTGCCCCGCAGGAGAAAAGACGCGCTATTATGGAAAGCATAACTCACAAGGTGGGACTAAATACAGAGGGAATGGGTATCTGCTTTTCCCTGCCCGTCAATCATGCCATTGGTTTGGAAGCAGTTCTAGAGAATATCGATGAACCTTGAAATAATGGTGGTTTGATTGTACTGGTGTAGGATTTAGTATTTTACAGGTCCGGTGTGGCAGGCTGCCCTTGTTCCCCTTAGAATCCAATTATGTTATTGCTGGACGGTCTACGGCCGTCTTTTATAGTTTACATTTCTTTGTGAAATTAATGTTTAGCCGCGCCTTCTGACGTATACCGCTACCAAAGATTACATCGGCCCAGGCCAGTTAATATATGGTATAATAGGGCATATAATTGCCGCAGGATAGGAAGATAGCGATGAAGATTAAAGGTTTTCACGTAGGGATTATAGCCGCGGCTGCCCTCTTGTCCTTAGTCCTGTTCTTTGTTGGGCAGTCCTTATACCAGCGCCATTTTGTCCTGAACCCCATACTCAAGGAGCTGGGAGCCATAAAGGGAGTAGAAGGGGTGCAGGTACTACCCGCCGGGGAGGGGAAAGCCTTTGCCTTCCAGCTGGCGGCTGGTGCGGATTTGGCCAGGGTCTATGGTGAAATCGAGGGTAAATTACGGGAAAGCTTCAGGAAGGGAACCCATGCTATAATTCTAAGGGACCGCCGAAACAAGGATTTGGACCTGCTTTATCATCGAGTTCACTTTGCCGTCTATGAAGCCATCGCCAGGGGCAATTTTGTCTCTCTGGCAGAAAAGGTCGCGGAAGAAGCCCGCTCCTCTGGAGTTGAGGACTACCGCCTTACCATTGACAGTAAACGGGTTTATCTGCAGTTTGCCCAGGATGGTTACTATCTCTATGAAGTTATACCCAGACAGGGGGAGGATAGGGGTTGATTAAAGAAATCGCTGTTGGAATTGTTATTGCCGCCGTGATTTTCCTAGCTCTCCAGGGTGTAAACCTGCTGCCCCTTCTCCTTCTCGGTGCTTTAGGTTATCTGCTATATAATCTCTCTGGCTTGAAGGTCCTCAATAAGGGCTTTCAAGGCCAGGCATCGCCTTCAACGGGGAGGATAACCTTCGCCGATATCGGTGGGCAGGAAAATGCGAAGAAAGAAATCAGAGAAGCTTTGGAATTTGTCAGGGATAGTTCTACCGCCCGCCAGCTTGGGATCAGGCCCCTGAAGGGAATACTACTGGTCGGACCGCCGGGAACCGGTAAGACCCTTCTGGCCAAGGCCGCCGCCGCCTACACTGGGGCCAGCTTTATAGCGGCAGCGGGTAGCGAATTTGTGGAAATGTATGCCGGTGTCGGTGCCCAACGCATCCGCGAACTCTTTCACCAGGCCCGGGAGCTGGCCAGGCAGAATAACCGGAAGAACGCAACCATTTTTATCGATGAGATCGATGTATTGGGGGGCAAGAGGGGTCAGCATACCGGCCATCTGGAATATGATCAAACCTTGAACCAGTTACTGGTGGAGATGGATGGTATAACGGCCAGTGATGAGTTCCGCATCTTGCTCATAGGGGCAACCAACCGGGTTGATTTGCTGGATGAGGCCTTACTGCGGCCGGGGCGCTTTGATCGCATAATTCATGTTGATCTACCCGACAAAGATGGTCGCTTGCAAATCCTTAGACTTCACACGGCCAATAAGCCCCTGGCAGCCGATGTAAATCTGGAAAGCATTGCCCGCCAGACCTTTGGTTTTTCCGGTGCCCATCTGGAAAGCCTGGCCAATGAAGCGGCTATCCTTGCCTTTCGGGAGCGGGAGAAAAAACTGAGGCAGGAGCATTTCCTCGAGGCCATCGATAAGGTCATGTTGGGAGAAAAGATGGACAGGCAGCCCAATGAAGACGAATTGAGGCGGATAGCCGTGCATGAAATTGGGCATGCCCTGGTGTCTGAACGGATTAGGCCCGGTTCTGTTTCGACGGTTACCATCATACCCCGCGGTGGTGCCCTGGGATATGTGCGGGAGGTGCCGGAGGCCGACTCCTATCTGCAGACCCGCCGACAGCTGGAAGAGAGAATCCAGCTCTTAGTAGCCGGTTCCATTGCGGAAGAAATTCTTTTCCAGAGCAGGAGTACCGGGGCCAGCAACGATTTTCTCGAGGCAGCCCAGCTGGCCAAAAAAATGGTATATGCCGGCATGTCAGAGCTGGGGATAGTCGATCCCGACAGTTTACCCCGGCAGCTGTTGCACAAGGCTGTAGCCCAAATTTTGCAAACTCAAGAGGAGCTCGTCAGAGGCGAATTGCAGGACAAGGTGGAAGTAATATGCTGCGTAAGTAAGGAACTACTGCAGGAAGAGAAGCTTTCGGGGGAGAGGCTGCGGCAGCTTATTGCGGGTGGGGACAAGCCCCAGCCCCTGGAAAGGGCGCAGCTGGCGTAAAAAGCAGCGACAACCAGGCCCAGGCCGGTTGTTGCTGCTTTTTCTGAGACTGGGGAAGCATGGCCCGGACTTTTTTTACAGGAGGCAGGGTCTCGACCCTACTTTGAAGAAAAGTAAATGGGAGATGGAAATGGTCTCTGTTTCCCGGTGATAAACTATTCAGAGAGGGCGATGGAAAATTATGAAAGGGGAAATAATATCTGTAGGGACAGAGCTTCTCTTAGGCCAGATCGTCAATACCAACGCCTCCTTTATCAGTCAGAGATTGGCCGAATTGGGCATCGATGTCTATTACACTACTACCGTGGGAGATAATGCAGCCCGTTTACGGGAGGTCTTTGCCCAGGGTTGGCAGCGTTCGGATCTGATTATCCTAACGGGTGGTTTAGGTCCTACCATGGACGATTTAACCAGGGAGACTGTCGCCGAGTATTTAGGGCTGGAATTGGTGCTGGACCATGGAGTTTTAAGCACTTTGCAGAACTATTTTGCCAGTCGGGGCCGGACGATGACTGATAACAACAAAAAGCAGGCTTACTTTCCTGCCGGGGCCCAAATATTACCCAATCCCAATGGGACCGCAGCCGGGGTGTTTTTGGTCCTGGAAGGCAAGGTTGTCGTCATGCTGCCCGGACCTCCCTTTGAAATGGTGCCCATGTTCGAAAGGGAAGTTGTGCCCCGTCTGGAAAAGCGTCTTAGTGGGCAGCGGGAGCTTATAAAATCTCGGGTGCTAAAACTCTATGGAGTTGGAGAAGCCCAGTTGGAAACCATGCTGCAGGAATTGCTGGAAAGGCAATCTAATCCGACCCTGGCGACCCTGGCCAAGGAAAATGAGCTCCATTTACGCCTTACTGCCAAGGCCAACTTGCCGCAAGAAGCGGAAAGCCTCCTTGCAGAGATGGAGGAAAAAATAAGAAGTCTTGTCGGTAGGTATGTCTTTGCTGTAGACAATGAAACTATGGAGGAAGCAGTGGGGATACTACTCAAGGAAAGGGCCAAATCCATTAGTGTCGCCGAATCCTGCACAGGGGGGTTAATTGGCCACCGCTTGACAGAGGTGCCCGGCAGTTCTGCCTATTTCCGTTATGGAGTAGTAGCATACAGCAATGAAGCCAAGGAAAAGCTGTTAAAGGTAGACGGAGAACTGCTGCACCGTTTTGGAGCCGTGAGCAGCCAGGTGGCCAGGGCCATGGCGGTTGGAGTGCGGGAACTGGGTAAAACCTCTCTGGGCCTGGCAGTAACGGGTATTGCCGGACCAGGGGGAGGCCGGCTCGGCAAACCCGTGGGCTTGGTCTATATGGCCCTCGCCACCCCGGATGGGGTCTATGTGGAAGGACATAATTTACGGGGGCCAAGACCTATTATAAAAAAGAGGGCCAGCCAGGCCGCCCTAAACCTGGTTCGCAGGTACTTACTGGGATATTTAAGCGGGGAAAAGGAGGATAATGGCTAGGGGAAAAAGGCTTCTTTTCTTTGTTGTGGCCATTGCCTTTGCCTTGGTTTCTATTGCCAGCTTTGGCCGGGCAGATTATGTTCTCGATGCCTTCCAAATTCGGGTCTCCATTGCCTTTTTCGAGTATGGGGTCAGTGAGTTGCAAATTCCCCCCCTCGGCTTTATCAGGGCCCGGACCCATCTTTCCCCCCTGCGTTTGCAGGTAGCGCTGCAGGGTGTAGACCTGGAAGGGCTGCGGGTTTTACTTCTCTCGGGACTGTCCCAGGAAGAGATCTACGCCCGCTTTCTCCAGCCGGGCCAAAAAATTATCCTTGATTTTTGTGTGCGTATCCTCCTGCTGGCAGCCCTGGGTGGCGGCCTGGGGGTACTGATATTGGGATATCGCAGCTGGTTCAGCATTTTTAAGGGAAGTGCCATTGGCTTGCTGGCCGTATTTTTTATCCTTTTCTTGACCTTTGTCACCTATACTCCGGCGGGCTTCACCGAGCTTGAATATCAGGGCATGCTGCAGGCGGCACCCTGGATGGTGTCCCTGTTCCAGGAGGCCTTTGGCAAAGTCGAAACCATGGCGGAACATATCCAGCTGGTGTCCACCAATCTCTATAGCCTGCTGCAGAGGGTGGAGGATTTTGGGCAGGCGGAATTGGCCGGGATTGATCTCAGGGCCCTCCATGTTTCCGATATTCACAACAACCCGGTGGCCCTGGAGCTGGTGGAGAGGGTCGTTGCAACCTTTGCCGTAGATCTTGTCGTCGATACCGGCGACATTACCGATTTTGGCACGCCCCTGGAAGTGGAACTCTTGAGCAGGTTGGATGATTGGCCTGTTCCCTATGTGATGGCCCTGGGAAATCATGATTCTCCTGCTGTTGCCAACCACCTGGCCACTATCCCGGCCGTTACCCTCCTCAATGGGGAGGTGGTGGAGGTGGCCGGCCTCAAGATACTGGGTGCTCCTGATCCGGCTGCTCAAAGGGAAGTAATGGCCCCGGCTGAGCCCGGAGAAATGGAGGCTGCTGTGATCCAACTGGAGGAGGTGCTGGCCCGGGAAGGGAAACCAGATCTTTTGGCCGTCCATGAACCAGGGATGGCCATGCCCTTTGTGGGAAGAGTCCCGGTTATTCTCCATGGACACAGCCATACACCCCAGATCCGGGAAGTAGAGGACAGTGTAGTCATCGATGCCGGCACTTCCGGGGCGGCGGGAATAAGGGGTTTGCAGGGTACCAGTGAAATACCCTATACACTGGTGTTGCTCCATTTCAGCAGGGTAGGAGGAGGTTGGAGGCTGGTGGCCGCCGACACCATATCCCTCTATTACCGCCAGGCCGCCTTCGGCTTTCGGCGGACAGTATTTTCTCCTCTAGGGGAGGGTGATGAGATTGGAAAGGATAAGGGCTTTTCTGGCCCTTGAGCTTCCTGCTCCGATCCAAAGAAACTTGCGGCTTCTCCAGGATGAGTTTTCTTTTTTGGATCGGGAGATAAAATGGGTCAAAGAGGCCAATTTACATATTACTTTACATTTTTTCGGCTCTCTCTCGGAAAGGGAGGTAGGGCAAGCTTGCAGCTGCGCTGGCGCTGTTGCCCGGGATATGGAGCCCTTCCCAGTAGAAATCAAGGGTTTGGGGGTGTTTCCCCCCCGTGGGAAAACAAGGGTTTTCTGGGCAGGAATCGGAAGGGGAAGGGAAGAATTACAGGAATTGCACACCCGTTTGGGCAAAGAATTACAAAGGGCAGGTTTTGCCCTGGAAAGAAGAGCCTACACACCCCATGTTACCCTGGGCAGGTTTCGCAAACCTCCCACAGCCGCTGTCCCCTTGCAGTCAGAGATAAGGCAGCGGGGGGAGGTGAGCTACGGTAATTTCACTGCCGGGGATATTGCCCTCATTCAGAGCATACTAACACCGCAGGGGCCAATCTACAAGGTTATACAGCCTTTTGACCTGGGAAGGTGATAAGGAAACTGGGGGAGGAGGAAGAGAAGTGGAGAAACAAAAGGCACTGGAAATGGCATTGATGCAAATTGAAAAACAATTTGGTAAGGGTTCTATTATGCGGCTGGGGGAAGCCTCGGCGAAGCTGAATGTTGAAGTGATACCAACGGGAGCCTTGACCCTCGATCTGGCTTTAGGTGCAGGGGGGGTACCGAGGGGCAGGGTAGTGGAGATATACGGGCCCGAATCTTCGGGGAAGACTACCGTTGCCCTGCATATCATTGCGGAAGCCCAAAAAATGGGGGGCAATGCCGCCTTTATCGATGCCGAGCATGCCCTGGATCCGGTCTACGCCCACAACCTCGGTGTTGACGTGGAAAACCTTCTGATTTCCCAGCCGGACACAGGGGAACAGGCCCTGGAAATTGCCGAGGCCCTGGTCCGCAGTGGTGCCATTGATGTGGTGGTGGTGGACTCCGTTGCCGCCCTGGTCCCCAGGGCGGAGCTGGAAGGGGATATGGGGGATTCCCATGTGGGTTTACAGGCCCGCTTGATGTCCCAGGCTTTGCGGAAATTGGCCGGTGCTATCAGTAAATCTCAGACTACGGCCATTTTCATCAACCAGATCCGGGAAAAGGTAGGTATTATGTTTGGGAACCCGGAAGTTACGCCGGGAGGGAGGGCACTGAAGTTTTATTCTACTGTGCGCCTGGAAGTAAGGAAAACAGAAAGTTTGAAGCAGGGCAATGACATAATCGGCAACAGGGTAAGGATTAAGGTGGTAAAAAACAAGATTGCTCCCCCCTTCAAACAGGCGGAGTTTGACATTATTTACGGCGAGGGGATTTCCAGGGAAGGCACTATCTTAGATCTGGCGGCGGAACAGGATATAATCAAAAAGAGCGGAGCCTGGTATTCCTATGGGGATACCCGCATAGGGCAGGGCAGGGAAAATGCCCGGGAATTTCTTAAAAATAATCCTGAGCTGACCCTGGAATTGGAAAACCGGCTCCGGGAAGCCTTTAATCTGCCAGTAATCCAGGAAGCCGCCAGTGGGGATAAAAAAGAAACCCAGTAAAGGCAAGGGAGAGTGGGATAATGCCCGATGATCTTGTCGAAGCGAAAGGATATGCCCTTAACCTGTTAAGCTACCGGCCCTACAGCGTGGAGGAGTTGAGACAGCGCCTCCGCAAGAAAGGCTTTACAGAAGCTGCTACCGGCCAGGTTATTGCCCTGATGACCGATTATGGCTATCTTAATGATGAAGCCTATGCCCGCCGCTGGATAGAGATCCTGCTCCAGCGGCGGGGCTATGGG
>JGI24714J26587_10000516_pt1 | contig 27831 bp, 15 predicted proteins | sample BioPla4DNA2_FD_26587 | JGI IMG/M metagenome (IMG submission 26587)
TCAATAATTTGGTGTATAATTGTATTCATAAGAATAGCCTCCCTTATGTTATGTTGTTGTTTAGCATACTTCCATCATAACATATGGGGCTATTCTTTTTTATATTTTTTCCTACAATTATTTTACACTAAGATAAAAAAGCCCGACAAGTATCAACCATTATGAAGTATTTAATAAATCATTCATCTTTTGTCCAGTATTTGATAGAATAAACATATGCTTAATCTATTAAGGGGGTATTTATATGCGTAAAAAATTAACAAGATCCTCTAAGGATAGTATTATATCTGGCGTTTGCGGAGGACTAGGAGAGTATTTTGATATTGATCCTGTAATAGTTAGAATTTGTTGGGTACTTTTGACTACTATGAATTTTATCACGGGAATATTTACCTATATAGTATGTGCTATTGTAATACCAGAGGAGAATGAAATAATATATGATAGTAATGATTCATCTACAAAAAATACACCAATGTTTATTGGTCTTATACTCATTGTACTTGGAACTATAAAACTGATTGATATTATATTTCCAAGATTTTTTACAGTGTTTAATATATTTAAATATTGGCCTGTGCTTTTAATATTAGCAGGTATATATATAATAGTTAAACAAAGAGGAAATAAGTAATATTATAAAGCAAAATCAACACACCTTTATTAAGGAGGTTTACTATGAAAAATTTTAGCGTATTTGATATACTAGGTCCAGTTATGATAGGCCCTTCCAGCTCACATACTGCAGGTGCCGCCAGAATAGGAAAAATTGCAAAAGAGTTAGCAAAGGATTCTTTTTATAAGGTTACTTTTTATCTACATGGATCTTTTGCTAAAACATATAAAGGTCACGGCACAGACAAGGCCTTAGTTGCAGGTATATTAGGGATGGACCCTTCTGACGAAAAAATTAGAAATTCATTGGAAATTGCAAAAGAAAAAGGTATTGATATAGAGTTTATAGAAGAAAATTTAGGGTATGTACACCCTAATACAGCAAAAGTTGTATTCCATTATAAGAATGAAGATAGCTTTTATATAATTGGCTCTTCAGTAGGCGGTGGGAACGTAATAATTACAAATATAAACGGTACAGAAATAGAATTCACAGGAAACTATTCAACCATATTAATTAAATACAAAGACAAAAAAGGTATAATTAGCAAAATAAGTACTATACTATCTAATCATGATATGAATATTGCAAATATGAAAGTAACAAGGGATAATAAAATTGCTACCATGTTAGTAGAGTTAGATAATCCTTTAGAAGATCATACAATAAAAGAAATATCTGCTTTAGATGAAATACTGTATATAACAGGAATTAATCCAATTTAGAGGTGATAATATGTTTAATACTGGTTCTGAGCTCATTAAATTATGTAAAGAGCAGAAGAAAAAAATTTCTCAAATTGTTATAGATAAGGAAATGGAAAATTCTGGCCTTAAATATGAAGAATTGATAGAAAAAATGAAAAAAATATTAGTGACTATGAAAGAATCTGCACAATATTCTTTAGATAAAGAAGTGATTTCTGTAAGTAAGCTAACTGGAGGAAATGCCAAAAAAGTAGAAGATTATAAAAATAACCACAAAACCATATGCGGAAAATTATTAAACTCTGCTATGGCAATGGCACTTTCCACTTCTGAAGTTAATGCTTCCATGGGAAAAATCGTTGCAGCACCTACTGCTGGAGCCTCTGGAATATTACCTGCAGCATTATTTACTGTAAAGGAAAGGCTGCAGCTTTCAGATGATGATTTGGTATTGGGCCTCTTTACAGCTGCAGGAATAGGTGAAATAGTAGTCAAGAACGCAACTGTATCAGGTGCTGAAGGAGGATGTCAGGCAGAATGTGGGGTAGCTAGTGCAATGGCAGCAGCGGCTGTTGTAGAATTAGCCGGAGGAAGTGTAGAAGCTTCCCTTAATGCAGCATCCTTCTCCATCATAAATGTAATGGGACTTGTATGTGATCCAGTAGCAGGATTGGTAGAATTTCCATGTTCTATTCGTAATGCTTCAGGAGTGGCCAATGCATTAATTTCTGCAGATCTTGCTTTGGCAGGAGTAAAAAGTTTTGTGCCCTTTGATGAAGTAGTTGAAGCCATGTATAAAGTTGGAAAACTAATGCCTGAATCTTTAAAAGAAACAGCCCAAGGTGGAGTTGCTGATACTAAAACTGGAAGGGAGGCTTGGAAAAGATTGTAAATCAAGTTTTATTTGAACAAGTCTATTCTTTATTATCTAAAGAAATGGAAAAAGATTATCTAAGCCTTTACAAAGATGAAATCTCTAAAGAAATTTCTAATAACTATTTTATCAACTTGTTAAAAATTAATTTGCTAAATAATAAATATGATGCCATGTCTGTTTTGGAACTCTTTTACCCTCTGTATTCCAAATATTGGAATGAACCAAAGGAAGAGATTTTAAAGTATATATTTGATTGGGTCCTTAAGCTTTCCTTTCCTGAAAAGATAAATAGGGAATTTAAAAAAAACTTAAAGCCATTAGTNCTGTTTTATTTAAATTTATTAAGANTTTTTTCTCGAGTAGAAGAAAAATACAATGAAAAAAGCTTCCAATACCAATATCCCTTGGAATTTTTAACTGATGAAGAAGAAAAGGACATAACTAATGAGTATTTTATATTTAAAAGGGCTTTTTTAGAAAATTGGATATATGAAATGATGAAGATAGATTTGTCCTTAACAGGGCACAATACCTTAGACCACGTTTTAGGAGTAAACCATATAAGCTTATATATAGGAAGACAAATAAAAAAATTAGGTCTTCCTATTGATTTAGGTATCGTAGTAGGTTCTTCTTTAGGTCATGACATTGGAAAATATGGAGTTATGGAGGAAGAAAGCAACAGGGTCCCCTATTTACACTATTACTATACTGAAAAATGGTTTGACAAATTTAATCTAAAAAAAATTGGCCATATTGCTACTAATCATTCTACTTGGGATTTAGAACTTGAAAATTTGCCATTAGAATCCCTTATTCTAATTTATTCAGATTTTAGGGTCAAAAATAAGGAAAATAAAATGCATATTTTCACTTTAGATGAAGCCTATGATGTTATATTAAATAAGCTTGATAATGTGGACAAGAAGAAGGAATTAAGGTATAGAAGGGTTTATCATAAATTAAAAGATTTTGAAAACTATATTATAAATCTTGGAGTTGACACAAACTTAAGATCCAAAACGTATAAAAGAAAAATATACAAGCCCTATTCCCTACTAGATGAAAGAGAAACTATAGACAATATTAAGTTTCTAGCTATTGACCATAATATAAAACTAATGGCAAAGCTTCTTGATGAAGAAAGTTTTAACAAGATTTTAGAAATGGCTAGAAATGAATATAATTGGAAAATAGTACGCCTATACTTACAGATATTTAGGGAATATTCCACCTATCTTACACAAAATCAAAAAATATTAGTATTAAATTATTTAACAGATTTATTGCTCCACAGGGAAGACGATATAAGAAAGGAAGCCTCTGAATTAATAGGGCTTTTAATAAGTGAGTATGATGAGGAATATAGAAAGGAAATTCCTAAATCTGCTAAAGTAGTTGAACCAAGATTAAATAGTGAAATGCTTCTAGATAAAATAATTAGAAGCATACTTTATCCTGACCATAAACTAATAGATTTTGCAATTGAATGGCAGTATAATTTGCAAAATATAGTTAGTTCCCTATTTATTAATTGCAGACCTGAACATTATGAAAAATATACAAGGATTTTAATAAAATATTATAAAAATTTTAAATCCATGTCCACAACGAGCCAATTTTATCTTTGTCAAGCCATTAATTATATACCTTTAGAGTATTTAAATACTGATGATTTAAATATAATCTTAAAATACATTATGTACCAATTAGATTCTAGCTCCATAGAAATACGCTTAACTGCATTAGATATAATAAATAGGACCAGCAATAAGCTTATTGAAAATAGTAAATTTAAAAAGAGTATAGAGAAATGGATAAAAAGCAATATTAAAGTTTCAGAAAATGCACCAGAAAATTATTTAAAGTATAAAATAGCTGTCAAAATCCAAATGGATGAAAATATAGTTAAACTACTTAAGGACAATTATGAAAAGGATAAAGAAAATATATCCGTTATATTATTGCAAAATTTAAAAACTGCCACTGAATGGATGAACAAAAAAATAAATATAGATATATTATATGATCAGGTAAAAGAATCTCCAAATTCAAACGGATTTCATATAGGTATGCATCTTTGCAANTTACTAAAGGTTAGCGCATTTGAAAAGGTTAGAAATTATGCCGGACATACCCTTTTAAATATATTTAAATTTTTATCCTTGGAAGAAAGAAATGATATAGTAGTTGAACTATTAAGGGCTTTGGAAATGCAAAACTATCAGTTTACAAAATTTATTCCAAATTATTTAGGTCAGCTATTATTATACTTGCATCCTGTTGAATTAGATGAAGTTATAGATGATTTTGAAGATAAAATAAAACAATCAAACACACAAATTATATTCCTGCTTCTTAAAACAATTAGTGTAGCTATTGAAAACTATCCAATTTACATTAAAAGATTTAAGGAAGATAAAAATGCTAATAAAAATAGACTTGTTCGTCTTTTAAGCCTTATATTAAATGGTATGGTCTCCTTTAATGAGGAAATAAAAATAGAAGCTTTCAGAGTTTTAGCTTGGGATATCTTTAATTCAAACAAGCTCAATTTACAACAAAAGCTTAATGTGTTCAAATGCATATTAAAGAAAATATTAACCCTTTTAGACGAAATGGAAGAAGATGAATTTATGCTTCTTATTAATTCTGCTTCCTTAAATCATATTTACAGATTTATATCAGATTATGAGTTTCAGTATGGAGATTTTTCCTTGGAAACAAACAATAAAATTGCATTTTTCCCTGGAAGTTTTGATCCCTTTTCTTTAAGTCACAAAAAAATAGCCCTGGAAATAAGAGACCAAGGCTTTGAAGTATATCTAGCAGTTGATGAATTTTCCTGGTCTAAAAGGGTCCAACCCCACAAGTTCAGGAAAAATATTATATCTATGTCCATAGGCCACGAAAAAGATATATATATATTCCCAAGCGAGATCCCTGTAAATATTGATAACGATAAGGATTTGCTTAAACTTAAATCTATTTTTGAAGGCAAAGAAGTATATATTGTAGTTGGAACGGACGTTTTAGCTAATGCAAGTGCTTATAAAAAAGATGGGATTTTAAAAGATTTTTCACATATAATATTTGACAGAAAAAGTTTCGAATCCCAAAATGACGATAAATCCATTATTGAAGAAAGGATTAAGGGTATTCNAGGAAAAGTAATAAGGCTTACCCTGCCTCCTCAATATGAGGACATTAGTTCAAGCCAAATAAGAANAGCTATTGATTTAAATATGGATATTTCAAATGAAATGGATCCACTAGCACAGCAATATATATATAAATATGGACTTTACTTAAATGAACCCAGATATAAATCACTAATTCAAACTAAAACTATTGAAATAGAAATAATTAATAAAATAGATGAAAAAATTGTTGAGCATATATGTAATAATTTTAAATCTGAAGTTAATAGGGAACATTTATTAAATCTTAGAAATAAAAAGGATTTAAATATACTATTTCTAAAGGATGTAGAAAAGAATAAACTACTAGGATTTTCTGTTTTCTACTGGGTTAAAAACTCAATGCTTTACCATGAGTTCAAAGATACAACAATTACAAACTATATAAGAGAAAACTTAAGGGGTAGAATAGTAATAATAGCAGGGTTATTTGCAAAGGACAGAAGCAGCTATTTGTCTGAAATTGTGTTAAATGAAACACTGGCTCAATGTGTTGAGTTAGAATATAATCATGCCATATATTTGAACTATCTAAACTACGAAAACAACAAGCATATCATAGAAAATATAACTCTCCAGGGTTTTGTTGAAGCCCCCTTTTATTTTAACAATAATAAGGTATATATTGTGGATATGAGCAAACCTATAACATTAAGCCAAGATTTAGAAACTCTCCTTAAACCACCCTTTGATATAAACAAAAGTATATTATCTATAATAGATAAAACAAGGAATAGATTAAAAAGGGCTATATCAAATCTATACCCTGGAGAATTAGTATTGGTATTTAATAGGGATATGATATACAGCAAACTTATTCAAATAATATGTGATATAAATAATGTTCCTATAGTTCAAGGAAAAAATAGGCTTCTTGGTCCCAATATGTGCGTTCCCTTTGGAGCTATATTAAATGGAAGAATTCTACCTAATACTGTAACTAAAACAATGCATACGGAAAAAATATTTAATCCTGATATTAAGGATTTCACTATAGGTGCTTCTCCTAACTATTTAAGCTTAGACAATCAGGCAAAAATGCTTGCATCTTTTAATCNGCCCATAATATTGGTGGATGACCTGTTACACAAAGGCTATAGACTAAATGTTATAGAACCTATTTTAAGGAATAACAACATTAAAATCAAAAAATTAGTTGTAGGAATACTAACTGGTAGAGGTAAAGAAATTGGACAGACAAAAAATATTGACGTAGATACAGCTTATTTTGTTCCTAACCTTAAACTTTGGTTTAATGAAAGTGCCCAATATCCATTTATTGGAGGAGATGCAGTACTAAGGGAGGAACAAAANCAGGACTATATAATTCCAAGCATTAATTTAATATTGCCTTATGTTTCTCCTGGCTTTATCAAAAATACTTCTATAAAAAATATNTATGAATTCTCTCAAGTATGTTTAATAAATACNATAGAAATTTTTAAAGAAATACAAAAAGTTTATCAGGAAATTCATGGTAGAAGCTTAATAATTAGAAATCTAGGCCAAATACTTATATCCCCTAGAAGACCAGATTCTTCTTTTTATTCTGATTCAATAAGAAATTTAAAGCCTACTGACTATCTGGNAAAGGATCTGGAAAACNTAAAGAGGATTGAAAATTTAGTGTTAAGATAGTAAGGATGGGGTATATGATTTACTACTATAAATATAATGATAAAATTCTATTTTCCTTCTATGAATATAAGGGCCTTCAAAAGATATCGGAAAACAAAGCCATTACAAGTAAAGAAAACCTATATTTTCTAAATAAAATGGACCCTATAAAATCAAGAAGAAGTTTTTTAGTAAATGACCCTTCTCTGCTTTTTTTGGATAGAGAAGGGTTAGAACTAATATTGTTAACTAATAAAAATTTCCCTTTAGATTTACCAGGATGGATAATAGATAGAATAAAAGCTAAGTTAGTAATATCAGTAAATACTGAATATCCAAACTGGCAAACGGCTTTAGAAGATCCTCCTAAAGATAAATGGAACATAAATATAGTTGCCCTGGGAGATGTAGGTAGTACACTTTTAATTGGTTTAAGGCTTTTAGGTGGAGACTGTATTAATAAAATAGGTATATATGATAGAAATGNAAATAGGCTAAAGCGNTGGGTATATGAAACAAATCAAATAAGNGAAGCCTTTAATCCATGGAANTTCCCAGTTGTAGAAGCAATTACAAAAGAGGAATTGTTTAACTGCCATATGATAGTTTTTTGTGCTTCTAAGGGGNTCCCTCCTGTAGGAAGCATTGTAAAGGATGTGAGAATGACCCAGTTTAGCTCTAATAGCCAAATAATTAAAGAATATGCAAAATTGGCGAGGCATTATAATTTTAAAGGAATATTTGCTGTAGTATCAGATCCTGTAGATTTATTATGTAAAGTAGTATTTTTAGAAAGTAACAAAGATGCAAATGGAAATATGGATTTTAAGGGACTAGCATCAAATCAAATAATAGGGTATGGNCTTGGAGTTATGAATGCAAGGGCATGCTTCTACGCTGAAATGTCACAAAATACNATACATTTTCTTGAAGAAGGAAGGGTTTTTGGTCCTCATGGTAAAGGCNTGATTGTTGCTAACAGTATAGAAAACTATGATGAGNAAATATCTAACTATCTAACTGAAAAAACTATAAATGCCAATAAGGAAATAAGAAGTTTTGGATTTAAACCTTATGTAGCTCCAAGCCTTTCATCAGGTGCTCTTTCAATTATATCCACCATAAGAGGCGAATGGTTTTATGGTTCCACCTATATGGGNAATGCTTACATGGGTTCCAAAGTTAGGTTAATAAAAGGGCATTTAGAATTAGAAAGGCTTAAATTACCAGATAAATTATATGAGAAAATAAAGGAAAGCTATGAAAGGTTAGTGACAATACTATGAAGGAGTTTTATTTGATACTTCCTGAAAAACCTTCATCTTTCTTAAAAAAAATGATAGACTTTACAACAGAAAAAATTGATTACAAAGTAATTGATAATTTTAACAAAATTCCAGATTTAAGGAATAAGAAAATTATATTTGCCGTAGAACTCCCTGCAACTGGAATAAGTAACAATCTTAATAATTTCTTTTTAACCCTTCTTAATAGGGGTGAAGATGCCCTCCTTGGTTCAGAAGGGATTTTGCTAATACGTAGTAAACATCAATATTTTACTAAAACCTATAGCCAATATATCATATTTCAAAGTAACCTGCTTGGTTTAAGATTTTTAGGAAGACCTTTGGTTGAAGCCACAGGAAATTTGGACAACTTTATTCCTTTAAAAAAAGTATACAACATGTCAACTGAAGAAATATGCTTTATGCTATGTAGAGAATTGGGTCTAAGATTTCTTTATGATAAATTTAAAAAGGTTGATAATCCTAAGATTTTAGCACTTCATTCCAGCAATTGGAATACTTCTAATTCATTATTATTATGGAAAATGGTAAAATCCCACTTAAAATTTGAAAATATATCTGAAATAAATGTAGGAAAGGGAGATATAGTAGACTGTGCAGCCTGCCCCTATACTACATGCAAACATTTTGGTGAACAAACAAAATGCTTTTATGGTGGAATTATTGTAGAGGAAGTGTACCCCAGTATATTGGAATCTGATGCAGTAATATTCATATGCCCAAATTATAATGACATGATATCTGCAAATATTGTGGCAGTTATAAATAGGCTTACTGCTTTATTTAGAAAAACTAAATTTTATGATAAAACTCTATTTGCAATAATAGTCTCTGGCCATTCTGGTTCTGATGCATTAGCTAGACAGCTTATTAGTGCCTTAAATATAAACAAGACCTTCAGGCTGCCACCATATTTTGCCCTAATGGCTACTGCCAACGACAAAGGTGCCATTGAGAAAGTACCCAACATTGAAGATAAAGCTAAGGCCTTTGCTGAAAATATAAAGAATAATATTATGAAATAATAAAGCTTACTAAGGTTAATCCTAAAGTAAGCTTTATCTTATTTGAATATACTTCCATTTTCCTGTTCTGAATCTAAACAATATAAGAGCCCATCTGATTAATTGATCAATTAAAATGGCATACCATGCACCTATTAAACCTGTTCCGACCATATATATGAATATATATGCAAAAGCTACCCTTATAATTAACACGCTTATAAATATAGCCACTAAGGTCCATACTGTATCCCCTGCACCCCTTAGCCCTCCTGCAGTTATTAGCTGTGATGATTGAAAGGGCTGTACTATTGCTGCAACTTTTAATATATTTGCAGTTTCTTCTATTATAACTGGATCTCTAGTATATAGGCTTGCTATAAAAGAACCAAAGAAAAAAAATACAATTCCTATACAACTGGCAATTATAGATCCTAACTTCCTACATTCCCTTACATATTCTTCGGCCTCAGCCGGCTTTTCTGCACCTAGACTTCTACCTGCTAAAGATGAAGCTGCTATTCCAAAGGCATGACCTGGTGTAAAGGATAAATTTAATATATTTAGTCCTATTTGATGGGTTGCATAGGCTACAGTTCCTAAAGAGGCTACAATTCTTACAAATAATAAAATTCCTACCCTGAAAGCTATTTGCTCCAATGAAGCAGGAACACCTATTTTTACTAGGTTATACATTATATCTTTATTTAATTTAAACCTTTCTTTTAATTTCAACTTTATAATAGTTTCTCTTTTTAGCATTCGTATTATAATCATTATTGATGCAATAAGTTGTGAAAGAGATGTTGATATACCTGCACCTGTAACACCTAATCTAGGTGCTCCAAATAATCCATATATTAAAATTGCATTACCAATTACATTTAAGAAATTTGCCTTAAGATTTATTTTCATCGGTGTTTTAGTATCTCCAGCTCCTCTTAAAACCGCATATATTGATAGGTTAAATGATTGGAATACAAGACCTAACATAATAACTTTAAAGTAACTGGTCCCATACATTAGGGCATCCTGTTCAGCACCTAAAAATGTCATAAATTTTTCAGCAAAATTTAAGCCCAGTATAAGAATAGGTATGGCAATTAAAAGCTGGGTTAATAAAACTACATGCTTCACCACATTTTCTATTCTATCAGTCCTTTTAGCCCCAACATATCTTGCCACCATAGCTGTTGCACCAACATTTAAGGATTGTATCAGTGATAAGGCAATAAAAACTACCTGATTTGTAAGACCAATGGCTGCTATAGAAGCTGCTGCCTCTTTGGCATTAGGAATCCTTCCTACCATAATCATATCAATCATACCAAACAAAGAACTTAATAGTACTTCTATAAGTACAGGTCCAGCAGTATTTGTTACATGCCTTCGTATTTGCTTTTTATCATTAACTAATCCTTCTGTCATTCTACCACCTCTATAAACAATTTCGATTCCCTAATTATTATAGCATACTTAAAAATATTGTAAATACCATCATTATTATTAAAAAAATATAAGTATTGGTTAAAACCAATACTTATATTTTTTAATCCCTTAAGCTTTAGCTTTTTGGCCATATTTTTCTTTTATATACTTATCTATACTAGCAGCTGCCTTTCTTGCTGCTCCCATTGCAAGTATAACTGTTGCAGACCCAGTTACAACGTCTCCACCTGCAAATACTCCTTCTCTTGTAGTCTGTCCATTCTCATCTGTTATAATGCAACCTCTTTTATCTACTTCTAATCCTTTAGTTGTTGATGCAATTAGTGGATTGGGTGATGTTCCTAAGGCCATTATTACAGTATCTACTTCCATTTCAAACTCTGATCCTTCAATTGGTATAGGTCTTCTTCTACCTGATTCATCTGGTTCTCCTAATTCCATTCTTATACATTTAATTGCTTTAACCCAACCATTTTCATTTCCGATAATTTCTACTGGGTTAGTTAACATTTCAAATTTTACTCCTTCTTCCTTTGCATGATGAACTTCTTCAACCCTTGCTGGCAACTCTTTTTCAGTTCTTCTATAGACTATTGTTACATCAGCACCAAGCCTTAATGCAGTTCTAGCAGCGTCCATTGCTACGTTTCCGCCGCCTACTACAGCAACCTTTTGACCAACTTTGATAGGAGTATCATAATCTTCCCTATAAGCCTTCATTAAATTGTTACGTGTCAAAAATTCATTTGCAGAAAAGACACCGTTTAAATTCTCTCCTGGAATGCCCATAAATTTTGGAAGTCCGGCACCAGAACCTATAAACACAGCATGGTATCCTTCATCGTTTAGTAATGAATCTATAGTAACAGTTCTTCCTATAACTACATCTGTTTCAATTTTAACCCCTAATCTCTTTAAGTTTTCTATTTCTGGCTTAACAACCTTTTCCTTAGGAAGTCTGAACTCTGGAATTCCATATACTAGTACTCCTCCTGGTTCATGAAGGGCTTCAAATATAGTTACATCATATCCTTCCTTGGCTAAATCTCCTGCACAGGTAATTCCTGCAGGACCTGATCCTATTACTGCAACCTTAAATCCATTTTTCTCCTTAGTCTTTCCAACTTTAATATTGTTTTCACGGGCCCAATCTGCTGCAAATCTTTCTAGTTTTCCTATGGATACAGGTTCACCCTTTATACCTCTGACACATGTTTGTTCACATTGGGTTTCTTGAGGACATACCCTACCACAAACTGCAGGCAATGCAGTATACTCCGCTAGAATATGGGCTGCCTCTTCAAATTCACCGTCAGATATAGCCTTTATAAATCTTGGAATATCAATTTCTACTGGGCAATTGCCAACACAGGGTTTATGTTTACATTGTAAACATCTCTTTGCTTCAGCCATTGCCTCCTCTGCTGTATATCCTAAACAAACTTCATCAAAATTTTTAATCCTCTCTTTTGGATCCTGTACTGAAATTGGCACTCTTTTGAACATATCCATTAGTTAGCACCTCCCTGTTGGCATNTACATACTTTTTCTTCTCCCCTTTTAGCTAGTTCCTCTTCTTCTTTCTTATATTGTGCTAGCCTCTTTAAAGCCAAATCCCAATCAACTAGATGACCATCAAATTCTGGCCCATCAACACATGCAAATTTAGTTTCTCCACCTACATTAACCCTACAAGCACCACACATACCTGTTCCATCAACCATAATTGGGTTAAGACTTACAATAGTCTTAATTCCATATTTCTTTGTAAGTAAACATACAAACTTCATCATTATCATAGGCCCGATAGCTACTATTACATCATATTTCTTTCCTTGATTCTCGACAAGTTCCTCTATCATAGCAGTTACCATACCATTAAACCCATAACTACCATCATCTGTACATACATACAGATTTCCAGCTACTTCTCTCATTTCATCTTCAAGTATTATTAATTCTTTAGTCTTTGCACCTATTATTACATCAACATCAATTCCATTTTCTTTAAACCATCTTGCTTGAGGATATACAGGAGCTGTTCCAACACCACCTGCCACAAATAAGTACTTTCTTTTCTTTACTTCTTCTAAATCTTCGTTCACATAATCAGATGGCCTTCCTAGTGGTCCAACAAAGTCCCTCAGATAATCTCCTTTTTCGAGTTGTGAAATTTTCTTAGTAGAAGCTCCTATAGTTTGGATTACTATATTTACTGTTCCCTTCTCTGTGTCATAATCGCAGATTGTCAGTGGTACCCTTTCCCCTTTATCATCTGCAACTACAATTACAAATTGGCCAGGCTTAGCAGCTTTTGCAACCCTTGGAGCTAATATATCCATAGACACTATGTTTGGGGCAAGAAATTTTTTTTCAACAATTTCAAACAATTATAACTCCTCCCTCATAAAATATTAAAATTGCCTATATTTAGATTATATAAAAAACAATTTAAATATTAAAGTATAGTTAATTCTATAACTATTAGTTGGAATAATACTATGTAGGTTAGTTTATTCTCGTTATTTGGTTAACAAATATCGCNAAAATTAATATATCACAATAAATCCTATTATTCAAGATATTAATAAAATATTTTTTTTATTAGTTTAATATATATTATGCTTGACTTTTAACATGTTTTGTTAAAATAATATTTATATTTATAAACAAATTTTTAATATATTTGATGTAAATCAAAGTTTTTAACTAAAACCAATTATATAATTTAATTAAAAATGCTGGAGGGATAGAAATGGAAAGAGATATTTGGCTTAATAAGCCTTATGGCGAAGTAATAGATTATATTATGAAAAATTATCACAAATATATTTCAAACCAATTNAAGGATTTAAGTAAGTTAACTACTACCATAATGAGGGTTCATGGCTTGGACCACGAAGAATTATTTGAAGTCCACAGACTATTTCATACAATTCAGATTAATATGGTTCAACATGCTATTAGGCAGGAAACTAGGATATTCCCGGTAATAAAAAGATATAGCATAAGACCCATTGAAGAACTACTGGATAAGGCTATAAAGGAAATTAAAGATTATCAGGGAAAAGAAGACAATACTGTAGAACTTTTAAACAAACTTGAAGCTATAACCAATAATTATACAGCCCCCCAAGATGGATGTGTAACATATGACAGAACCTACGAACTTTTGAAAGAATTACATGAAAACATAATATCCCACTTGGAATTTGAAGATGAAATACTATTTAAAAGGTTATTAGAGGAAAAAAAATAAAAGCTATCTTTCTTCCCTTCAAGGAAGAAAGATAGCTTTATCCCATATTAACCAATACATGATGGTCTTTACCATCATCTATCAGAGGGATATATTTTTCATTAATCTCTGCATTGTCAACAAAAATGCTCTTAACACCCTTATTTACCCTATTTTCATTATTAACCTCAATATGGTAGGTGGTATCTTTATACTTATATCTAATGGTAAAGCCATGCCAACCCTTTGGAATACATGGGTTTATATATAGTTTATTCCCTTCAATGGAAAAGCCTATTATATCCTCCAATCCTACCACATACATCCAGCCAGAAGAACCTGTATACCAACTCCAGCCTCCTCTTCCCCTATGTTGTGGGTTAGTATATACATCTGCAGCCATCACATATGGTTCTATCTTATAAGTAGATGATTCTATGGAGGTTCTGCTATGATTAATTGGATTTATCATTTTATATAAATTATAAGCCTTATCTCCGTACCCCATCATAGCGAAGGCTTTTATAGTCCATATGGCTGCATGTGTATACTGGCCTCCATTTTCTCTTACACCAGGTACATAGGATTTAATATAGCCGGGATTTAATTCACTAGAGTGAAATGCAGGTGTAAGGAGGGCTATAGTACCCATATCCTCATCTATTAAGTATTTTTCAACAGAATTAAGTGCCATTTTTACCCTTTTTTCATCTCCCAAGCCTGATATAACAGCCCAAGATTGGGATATGGAGTCTATGGTGCACTCACTATTTTCTTTGGAACCTAAAGGTGTACCATCATCAAAATAGGCTCTTTTGTACCATTCACCGTCCCAGGCATTTTTCTCAATATTTTCTTTTATATGCTCAATTGCTCTTTCATATTTATTGACTCTTTCCTTATCTTCCATAAGTTTACATATTGGAATGAAATTTTTTAAAACTGTTGCTAAAAACCAGCCTAACCATATAGATTCCCCTCTGCCTTTATGTCCTACTTTATTCATTCCATCATTCCAATCTCCTCCACCCATAAGGGGTAGTCCCCTTTCACCAAATCTTAGGGATCTATCAATGGCTCTTATGCAATGTTCATAAACTGTACCTTCATCTTTTGATATTTTAGGTATTTCATATCGTTCATCTTCATCTTCCCCTAAAACCGTACTTTCAATAAAGGGGACTTTCTCTTCCAATATGCCAAAATCTCCTGTAACTTTTACATATTTAGCGACACCTAAAGGCAGCCATAAAAGATCATCTGAATATTTGCTTCTAATACCCTTGTGAACATCACTACCAGGTACAGGATGCCACCAATGTTGAATATCTCCTTCCTTATACTGGTGGGCACAGTTTCTTAATATCTGCTCCTTTGTCATATATGGCATATGGTATAGGGCATTTGTTACATCCTGCATCTGATCCCTTGCACCAAAAGCTCCTCCAACTTGATAAAAGCCAGCCCTTGCCCATATACGGCAAGCTATAGTTTGGTACATTAGCCATCTATTCATCATAAAGTTTAATGTATCATCTGGCGTTTCAATATATATTTTTGTTAATATTTCATTCCATAGTGCCTTAACTTCATCCAGGGCTTTTTTTGAAAATTCTATGTCTTTATACTTATTAACAAGATTACAACCTTCTTTTATATCATCTGCTTCTCCCATTAATATGGTTAATTCTTTTTCTTCCATTGGTGAGAGACTTAGATCAATTTTAAAGGCGACACATGGATTATATCCTATGCCTAAAGTATTAGATAGTCTTGTTCTTTTTATTCCTTCTGGCATTTCATAGTTTGGAATAGTACCTAAGAACTCTATTCTGTCTCCAGTATAGGAATGAATATTTTCTGATGCAGATATAAATATAGTACTTCCTTTAAACTCACTATTTGCAGTATTTTTAACAACAAATATATCTTCAACCATATCAGTTTCCAATAAATTTTGTGTTTCTTCATCAGACACTCCTAAGACAGGCCTAGCATAATAATATAGGCTTAAATTTCTAGCTTTATCAGATTCATTTTTGAGTTTAATTAAGTTTATCTTAATATTATCTTTCTTTGGAACAAATACTGTTAGATTCTGTTCAATTCCATGGCTATGATGGTAAAATTTAGTATATCCTTGGCCATGGGTTATTATATAATCATTTTCATCCCTAATTGGCTTTGGGCTTATACTAAATACTTCACCAGTATCTTCATCCATAAGGTAGATAATTTCCCCTTGATGGCCTACTATAGGATCGTTGTACCAGGGAGTTAATTTGTTTTCCCTACTATTTTTTGACCAAGTAAATCCAACTCCTTCTTCAGTTATAATAAACCCAAAATCCTTATTTGAAATCACATTTGTCCAAGGCATTGGAGTATTTGTATTTTTTGATAATTTTATAATATATTCACTTCCATCCTGGGAAAACCCACCATATCCATTAAAGTATTTCAGGTCTAAATTAAGTTCTTTACCTGTATATAAACCTTTCTTTTCATTAAATACCTTATAAGATATATTATATTGATGTCTAACCATATCTTTGAAGTTTTCTTCAGCTTTTATTATTAAAGCAGCATACTTATAAAATAGTATTTTTTCTTCTTCTTGTATTGTATTTTCATTTATAATAAATACCCCTCTTCTACCTTCTGCTTTTTCTCTAATACTTTCATATAGAGGCTGGTAATAGGCACCATCTTCCATATTCAATATGACTAGGTCAATATCAAGACCCCTATAGGTCCAGTAGCTGTGTGCATCTAAAATTTTACTTAAATTCCCAAGTCCTTTCATAGATTTAATTGTCACAAGAAGTATTGGATTATCACCAGATATACCTCTTGCCCAAAGTACTTCCTTGCCTTTTGTGTTTTTCTTTATAACGGAAGCATACTTCAACTTACTATTATCTGTAAGATATATAAGTTTAGACAAAAGTTCCTCATAAGGATTGGATTTTAATCTATTTAAGTTTAAATATCCCATTTCAGTTTGAGATTTGGTTCTATAAAGGTCAACAGCCATTTTTAAACTATTTATATCCTTATACTTCTTTAATATATCCATGGCCTGAGACTTAGTATTTGTCAGTGCAGTTATATAGTATATATCTATTTTCCCTTTTGGAGGCACTTTTATTTTCTTTCCAATACTCATTATTGGATCTAGTACAACCCCTGTTGTATTGGTTAGTCCTTTTGTCAAGGCTATTGGATTTATTACAGAATTACCTCTTCCTATGAAATTTAACCTGCTGGTTTCATATTGATACCTTTCTACACCTTCTTCAAACACCCGTACAAAGTGTAGTATCCAGCTGTCTTCTTTCCTATCATCCCTTTTTCTTCTATAAGCCAACAATCCTTCCTGCTCTTCAAGGGCTTCAGTACTTATAAATAAATTGCTGAAGGCAGGATGAGCCAAATCAGAGTTTATATCTTCCCCTAAAACTTCAAAATAACTAATACTTTCTAACAAGGCTTCTTCATCACTATCATTAATAAGTCTAACCCTTCTTATTTCCCCTGCTTCTTCAGGCAGCAAATATATGTCCATTCTAGTTTCAATATTTCCATCCCTTCTATTAAATACCGCCTTATATAAATGAAATTCCACCTCATATGAGTCTGGTTCTACATAAGATGGAGCATAGGTAGTAGACCAGCATTTATTATTTTTTAAATCCTTAATATATATAAACTGGCCATAAGGATTTATTAGATAATCTCTTCTCCATCTATTTATAAAAATATTACCCTCTTTAGAAAAACCCTCTCCTCTATTTGTAATCATTACTGTATAATTGCTGGAGGATAATAAGTGGCATTTTATAGTTTGAAGGTCTTCTCTTGAATATACTCTTTTCTCCCATATCTCAACTCTTCTTCTTTTAATCTCAACTTGTTGTAGATTCTCCCTTTCATTAGATACAATTGGAGTATAAGGAATTCTTTCATGCAATAACAGCTCCCCACATTTCATTTGGGGATCTCTGTGGAACCTTTTTATTAATATGCCATCATTAATAAAATTGTTTATTGACGCTAAAATCATACCTTGATGATGGCTCATATAAGATTTTACTATACCCTTATCCAGATGGGATGGAAGCCTCTTAGAAGTATAATCTACTGCTTCATAAAATCCAAATTCTCCTTCCATACCTTCATCTATAAGCCTTTTTATATTATCCATGGCACCTTCATAATCAAAGTTTAAGGCTAAAAAGGTTGAATAGGGAGATACCACTAATTCTTCCTTCAGTCCCCTTTTAAATCCTAAACTTGGCACTCCAAAGGCTTTATATTGATAATTTAAAAAGCTATCAAAAGCAAAAAATCCTGATTCAGAAATTCCCCAAGGCACATTATTTTTTCTTCCATATTCTTTTTGTACCTTTATTGATGTTATACATGTTTCATCTAGTAAAGTATTTTTGTAGTTTTTCATAACTAAATTGGGCATTAGGTACTCAAACATAGTGCCAGTCCATGAAGCTAAACTTAAATTTCCGTTTTCTTTCACTAAAGGTCTGCCTAACATTACCCAGTTCTTTACTGNAACTTCTCTTTTTGAAATGGCTATATAGCTTGCAGTTCTAGCTTCAGAAGCAAGTAGGTCATAATAGTTATTTAATGTTTTTCCATCATCAACACTATAACCTATATAAAATAAATTTTTCGATTCATCATATAATGGCTTAAATTTAGTATTATCAATAATATTTTCTATTCTTTTAATTGTTTTTTCCATTTCTTCTTTATTTTCAGCCTCATCTAAATATTCCTTCAGTCCCTCTTTTAGAACTATCAAATAAGCTATGAAATTCCCACTATCTACTGTTGATACAAACATGGGCCTTAAGGGTTCTAAAGTAGTAGTGTCATACCAATTGTAAAGATGGCCTTCCCATTTTTCAAGTCTATCTATAGTATCTAAGGTTTGGCCTATTAAAGTAATCATTTCCTTAGTATCAATTAAATTTAAATCTCTACTTGACAGCACTGATAATAAATAAAAACCAATATTAGTTGGTGATGTTCTAGTAGCTACGCCATTATAAGGATATTCCTGGTAATTATCTGGCGGTAAGTAGTTGTTTTCTTCATCAGTAAATTTTTTATAATAAGTCCAGGTTTTTCTGGCAATATCCATAAGAAGCTTTATATCTTCCTCTTTCTTTTCCAATACTATATTTTCTTCCTTACTTATATAAAAGGCTACCAAAGGTCCTAATGCCCATAATGTAGTAAAGATCAAGTTAAGAAAGGAAATATTAAAGTTGCCAAATAAAGTTAGGATTATTAACAATGCAGAGGAGATTATATTCCATCTCATAAAGCTGATATAGCTTGATATATCATTCTTTGCACTTCTTTCTGCATCAAAGGCAGTTGTCCATTCCAGTAAATTTTTCTTAGATATATACACTCTATATAGAGTTCTAAATATGGCATCTGCCATTAAAAAGGCTTCTGTAGGTAAGAAAATTAACTCTAATACACCGTGATATATAAAACTTCTATAACCTGATAATATATTTCCATTGTATTTAATCTTAGGAAATCTAATCCTCCCTACAGCTAAGTTACTTACTATGGTAAATATAAGGGGTAAAAATATATTTATCAATGCTATACTTAAAAATACCCATCTATTTTTTTCAAAAAATAATANACTTAAAAATATAGATACAAATAAGAATATAGGTAAAAGGCTTCTTCTCATATTATCCAGTATTTTCCATTTNGAAAGGAAAGAAAGGTTTCTGCCTAATTCCCCTATTATCCATTTTATCAGTTGCCAATCTCCTCTAACCCATCTATGCTGTCGCTTTAAAAAAGACATATATTTTCCGGGGAATCCATCTACAAGTACAATATCTGATGCTAACCCAACCCTTATGAAGCTACCTTCCAGTAGATCATGGCTTAGTACCATGTTTTTAGGTATGGTATTTTTCAAGCATTTTTGAAATACTTCTAAATCATATATTCCCTTACCATTAAATATTCCTTCTCCAAATAAATCCTGGTATATATCAGATATTGCATTGCCATAGATATCCATTCCTCCATAACCTGCAAATATCCTTGTAAAAAGGGATTTATTGCTGCTTTCTATGTCCACTAATATTCTTGGCTGTATAATGCCATATCCTTCTACTACAATAGATTTTTCTTCGTCCACTTTAGNCTGGTTTAAGGGGTGTGAAATTGCTCCTATAAGTTTTTTAGCAGAATCTATTGGTAGCTTTGTATCTGCATCTATAGTAATAATGTATTTAATTTTTCCCTTTAATTTTGATATATCTCCACTGATAACTTTAAAGCTTGTATCTACTTCGCCTAGCAATAGACTGTTTAATTCTACTAAAGCTCCCCTTTTTCTTTCCCAACCCATCCATCTATTCTGGGTCTTGGAAAAAATCCTTTCTCTATGCAGGTAATAAAATATATCTTCATCTATAGAATATTTTTCATTCAGTTTTCTTATTAACTCCAATCCTTTATGTAAAATATTTTCATCTTCAGCTTTTTCCTTTTCGTCTCCGTCTTTAAAATCTCCTAAGATAGCAAAATAAATGTTTTTTTCTCTATTAGAAAGGTAGTGTACTTCCAAATCTTCCATTAAACTCTCTAGTTGTTTTTCATCTACTATAAGGGTTGGAATAACAACTAGAGTTTTTTTGTCTTCAGGAATTCCATCTTTATACTCTATTTTAGGTATTATTTTAGGCTTATATATTTTTGAATAAATATTATTGGCCATATTTAGAATTATGTTTCCAACAGGTATAGATAACAAAATGAATATAAGTATATTTACATATATATTGCTANTTGCCACAAGTCCAGTTAACAAATATGATGCAATTAATGAAACAAGTATTATTGGTAAGGCATAATACTTAAATCTTCCCATGTAAAGGCTATGGTTTCTAATTCTATGTCCAAAGTAATTAAATAGCTCTTTACGTCCCTTATCTACTATATAATATCCAACATGAGCCATTTTGTCCCTTTGGCCTTTATCATATTTCTCCTTGGCAAATTCTAATACCTTTTTAGCTATAAAGATTTCCTGTACACCCAATCTTTCAGCCAATAGTTTAATATTATATCTATAATATTCCTTTGACTGGGAATCCATTTTCTGATACACACCTATTGGGTCTAAATTCAATACCTTCTCTATAGCTCTTATAGACTGGAATATATTATCCCAATTAAAGGAAGAAACATTTCTTAAAGAAGTAATGCCATATCCCAAATATATATTATATTTTGATTGGAGCATATACTGCCTTTCCAGTATTTTTTCAATGCTCCTACCAACATAATCCAGTTTCTCATCTATTTTTTCAATAATATTTTGATGATCCTCTCTTACTTCCTTGATCCTTCTTACTATCCCATCTATCTTTGCAGAATCCATACCTGGTATCTCTTCTATAATTTTCTCTAGGGACTTGTCAGAATGAACATCTGTATTCTGAGCTTCATTCCATTTAATCTTTAAATCTAGTAAGTTTAATGAAATATTTTTTATATATTCCATTAAACCCAGGGTAATAAAGCTGGGAAAAAAGGCCAGTTCATCAAGAGTTAATACTTCTTCCTTTTGAAATTCATTTACAAAATTTACAAGACTATCTTCTGTAATATTACCCTTTAAATGATTAATTAGCTCTACTGCTAAGGCATATATCCTTGGATATCCTTTGTAAATACCTTTATTGGCTATATTCAATACTATATTTTTTTCTTCTTTAATTGCATTCCTTAATTTTTTATAAGTTAACTCTATAAAATAAAAATTATCAAGTAACCAGTCTGTACCCTTAGAATAATGTTCTTTTAATCCTGTACCTTCACTTAGTTTAACATAGGCTCTTTCTATACCCCTGAAACTTTTTTCTAATTTATCTAATATAAATTTTTTAGTATCGGTCTTCTTCCCCGTCCCATATAGAGTATGAAGCCATTCACCTTGTATTTTTAATCTGCTATCAATTTTACTACTCATACCCCTTCCTTCCTTTCTCATAAGCTCACGTCTTCATTAGTTTATTTATCTTATCATTGTATTTTATCCAAAGTTCTTCTGCATATTCCTCATTGTAACCTTCTATATAAAGATTAAATTTAGGGCTTTCATCATCAGGCTCTACAAGTACCCATCCCTTATCATCTATAAATCTAACCCCTTTAATAAGTTCTATGCCTTCTTCTCTATCAATACTCAACCTTTTAATTATCTTACCTTTGTCATCCCACCTGCAAGGTACTTCCTTTTTAAAATAATGGTATTCTGGTAGCTGATGAACTAATTCATTTACAGATACATCATTTCCTAGTAAATAATCCAGTATTTTTCCTGTTGCCCATATAGAATCAAAGCTCACAATATACTGGAAATCCTCCTTTTTTTCCTCTATGGTCCTAAGAATATCGGATATATTTGATTTATTGTAAATAGTCTTTCCCTTGTATTCTTTTGCTATCCTTTCCATAACCCTGGGATAATTATAGGGAACTACAGCTTCCCTAACAGCGCCAGTTTTAAATCCTATTAACATAGCTAGCATATAGTACCTATGGTCTTCAACAATATTGAAACCATCTGTTAAAGATAATTTCTCACCATCTCCATCATAAAAAATACCCATAAAGCCATTTTCCTTTAGTACTATATTCTTTATTGTTTCGATATTCATTTCTTTTTTAAATTCAACAACCCTCACTAAACAGCCTAAGGTACTTAAATATGTGTTAGCTAAATCTAATATATTTTTAGATGGAGATGAAATAACTATATAGGGTTTTTTGCTTGCTATTTTTTCTCTATTCTTGATTTTAGATATACCTTCTTTAAGGTAAATTTGGCTAAAATTATATATATTCATAACTTCTTTTATTTCATGGCCTTGACATCTGATAAAATCTTCCATTACATATGTGTTTTCAATTTTTCTTTCTATATTCTTGTCTACATTGGTACCATTTTTGTTTACGAACTCTAAATATATGGTATTTGAATTTGTACAGTCTGTTCTAACCAGTATACCCCCATCTGCATTAAAATGTTTTACTCCAAACCTGCACATTGGTAAGGTACTATTTTTTATATCTATAACCAAGGCTCCTGTAGACATTATACCTGCTATAATAGAATTTTTTATTAGGATTGAAGAGTTATGTTCATCACTATTTACAACAAAAGTTCCTCTGTTCTCCATAACAGTTGCAAAAGCTGCACCTAATTTTGATGCTACTTCTGGAGTTATAGTATCGTTTAATTTACCAGATATATTTCTATATCCAAAAAGCTTTTTTGAAGCATTATCTTCCCATTTAAGGTTATCCGATATTATCATATTTTCTCCAACAGTTCTGTGAGGCCATACTTTTACCTTTGGTTTTATGGTGCTTAATTTATTTATCCTTGCATAGGCACCAATAGCAGAACAATCAAATATTCTTACCCTATCTTCCACCTTCACATTATTGCATAGAACAGATTTTCTTAATTCACAATTATTGCCAATAGATACATTATCCCANATAATACTTCTCTTTATTGAACTGCCTCTTCCAACAAAGCAATTATCTCCTATGACAGCATAAGGCCCTAAAATTGCATCAGATTTTACAACAGTGCTTTTTCCAATATAAACTGGAGGATATATTTTTGTCCCTTTTTCAATTATAGTACCTTCGCCTATCCACAAGCTTTCTCCCTTTTTTTCTCCTATTAAATTGTGGTAATTTTCATCAGAAAGTATATCTATGTGGGTTTTAATATAGCTATTTAAATCTCCTACATCACACCAGTATTCATCGGTTATATATCCATACATTGGTACATTGTCTTTCAATAGTCTAGGGAATAAATCCTTACTAAAATCAAAGTTTTCTCCCTTTTTATAGTAACCAAACACTTCTGGTTCTAGTATGTAAATGCCTGTGTTTATGGTATCGCTAAACACTTCTCCCCAACTAGGCTTTTCCAAAAATCTTATTATCCTGCCATCATCATTTGTAACAACAATTCCATATTCTAAGGGCACAGATTCTCTTCTTAATATTAAAGTTGCCTTTGAGCCCTTTTCCTTATGGAAATCATAAGCTTTTTTTAAATCTAGATTAGTAAAGGCATCTCCGCTTATTACAATTATGGTGCTATCCAAGAAATCTTCTGCATTCTTTACACTTCCACCAGTTCCTAGGGGAGTTTCTTCTATGTAATAATTAAGCTTAACATCAAATTTATCTCCATCGCCAAAATAATCTATAATTGCATTTGGTAAGTAATGTAATGTAACAGCTATATCATCTATATTGTATTTTTTTAACAGTTTAATTCCATACTCCATTACTGGTTTGTTAAAAATAGGTACCATTGGCTTAGGAAGATCACAAGTTAATGGTCTAAGCCTGGTACCAATTCCTCCTGACATTATTACTCCTTTGATGACAATCACACTCCCTTATTATTTAGTACTATATACTATTTTGTACCTATGGATTATTTTTATACATAAAAAAAGCTTCTAGGAGAATTATCCCAGAAGCTACTTTATAGATTCTATTTTGTCCATAACTTTCTCTTCTATATCCTTTATTTTCTTTTCAGCTAAATTTTTCTTATGGTCCCTTGTGTAAATATATATTTTAAGTTTTGGTTCTGTACCTGATGGTCTAACAGCATACCAGGAATTGTCATCAAAGAAGTATTTAAGTACATTTGACCTTGGAGTATCAGTCTCATCTTTCAAATAATCAATAGTTTTTGCAAGCTTCATATCGTTAATTTCAGTAATGGGATCTTTCCTGAAAGATTCCATAATCCTTTCTATCCTTTCGCTTCCCTCAATGCCTTCAAGAACAATTGAAATAAGCTTGTTTAAATAGTATCCATGCTCATTATAAAGTTCTTCTAATACATCTAACAGAGTTTTCCCTTGTTTTTTGTAATAAGCTGCCATTTCAACTATTAGCATAGAGGAAATAACCCCGTCCTTATCCCTTACAAAGGTATCATATACATAGCCTATACTTTCCTCATATCCAAATATGAAAGTATGTTCCTTGGTCTTATCAAATTCATTAGCCTTGCCACATATATGTTTAAAACCTGTAAGGGTTTCGATTACCTTTACATTGTATTTTTCTGCTATAGCCTTACTTAAATCTCCAGTAACAATNCTTTTAACTATGGCAGCATTCCCTGGAATAGTACCTAATTGGTGCCTAGTTGATAATATATAGTTAACTAATAAGGCTCCAATTTCATTTCCATTTAAGGACACAAACTCTCCATTTTTTCCTTTAACCATACATCCTACCCTGTCACAGTCAGGGTCTGTAGCCAATAATATATCTGCACCTTTTTCTTTACCATACCTTTTGGAGTACTCAAAGGCTTTTATATCCTCTGGATTAGGATAACCTACTGTTTTAAAATCTGGATCTGGATTTTCCTGCTCTGGTACTACAAATACATTTGAAAATCCCCTATCTTTAAGAACCCTTCGTACAAACTTGTTGCCTGTTCCATTAAGTGGACTATAAACTATACTTATTTTTTTATCTATATCATCCCTTAAGCTTGAATTTATAACTTTTTGTATATAGTCTTCATCTACTTCTTTATCTATATATTTTATCAATCCTTTTTCTATTCCTTCTTCAAGTCCCATAATATTTATTTGTGAAAAATCTTTAATTTTATTTATATTTTCAAGTATTTGACTTGCAATATCATCTAGTATCTGGCTTCCTTCTTCCCAATAAACCTTATATCCATTATAATCCTTTGGATTATGGCTAGCGGTTATGACAATTCCTGAAACAGTTCCTAGTTTTCTAATGGTATAAGATAATAATGGTGTTGGTCGTATATCATTAAATAAATATACTACTATATTATTAGCTGCTAAAACCCTTGCTGCAATAGTTGCAAACTCCTTTGAAAAATGTCTTACATCATAGGCTATCGCCACGCCTCTGTTTCTAGCTTCTTCTCCCTTATTAAGAATAGTATCTGCTAGGCCTTGGGTTGCTAAGGCTACAGTATATTTATTCATTCTATTTGTACCTGCTCCAATTATGCCCCTCAATCCAGCAGTACCAAAGGTTAAATCCTTATAAAATCTGCTTTTTATTTCTTCCTCATCATCCTTAATAGCCTCCAGCTCTTTTCTAATGTCAATATCAAAAAATTCATTTGTAAGCCAGTATTTATATTTTTCTAAATAGTCCATTTTGAACCTCCTAAGCACCATTATTTACCATAAGATTCTTTTACTGGTTTTTTATATTATAACATAACAAAACACTCCCTACCATATATATCATGTGTAGGGAGTGTTTTTAATATTTTATTTAGCAATACTGGTTAACTTTAGTTTAGCTAGAGCACTAAGAAAAGCCTCTACATCTTCTTTATATACATAACCCATTACCCCAACTCTAAATACATCCTCCTGTAAAGGAGCTAATCCGGTATTAACAATTACACCTTCTTCTTTTAAGCCTTCAACAATTTCTTTAGCTTTACCTGGTGCGTAAACGGCTGTTAATGTTCTAGATGCATATCTTTCATCCTTTGGAAATATATCGTATCCAAGTTCTCTTATACCTTCTATTATTCTGTTTGTATTTTCTTCATGTCTCCTATATACATTGTCTAATCCTTCTTCAAATATCATCTTAAGGGCTTCATCAACGGCAAATACATTATAAACAGCAGGTGTGTTAGGTGTTTGATTTATTTCTTGAAACTTCCTAGCCTTATCTAAGTCAAAATAATACTTTGGCAGATTTGATTTTTTGGTAGCTGCCCAAGCTTTTTCACTTAGTGATATAAAGGATAAACCTGCTGGAACCATAAGTGCTTTTTGTGAGCCTGTCAATACTATGTCGATATTCCATTCATCCATTCTCATTTCAATGCCACCTGCTCCACTTACAGAGTCTGTTACCAATAGAGTATCCTTTCCTTCCAATGCCTTGCCAAAAGCTTTAATATCATTTGTTACTCCAGTGGAGCTTTCATTATGTATTACAAATAGTCCTTTAGTGTTTGAAGTCACATGCTCCATTACTTTATCTACATCAGCTGCTTCACCTAGATCAAATTTAACCCTAGTAACCTTTAGTTGGTATGCTTCTGCCATTAATGCAAATTGTTCACTGAAAGTACCTATTACTGGAACTACAATCTCATCTCCAACAGAGAAACAATTTTGTATAGCTGCCTCCATTGCCCCAGTACCAGATGAAGTTAATATGTAAACTTCATTTTCTGTTTTAAAAATCTTTTTTAAACCTTCCCTTACCCTTTGATGTATTTCACAATACTCCTTAGAACGGTGAGATATTGATTTTCTATACATTGCCTTCAAAACCCTTTCTGGTACTGCTGTTGGCCCCACCATCATTACTACTTCCTTTTTCATATCCCATCCCCCTATTTACTATTATTAAATTTTTTTAATATTGTTAAATTTATTTTAACATTATTTAAAAATTTTGTCAAGTATTTTTCGACAGAATTGAAAAAAGGTTCTATAATAAATGTTGGGGTGCATAAAAAAATGTACTCCAACATTTATTTTTCCCTAAATAAAATACACTCGTGAAATAAACCTGCTAAAATGTTAATTGGCAAAATAAACATACAAGGGAGGTTTATGCACAAGTGCAATCTAGTTTTATCACATAACTATTAAATTTAGAAGGGGTTAAAGTAACTAAAATATCACATGGGGTTTCTTTTGTTAAAATCTACATTACA
>JGI24714J26587_10000519_pt1 | contig 27735 bp, 26 predicted proteins | sample BioPla4DNA2_FD_26587 | JGI IMG/M metagenome (IMG submission 26587)
ATAGAAAGGTTCTTAGAACTGACTAGCAAATAAAAACGGGGAGGTTAACCTCCCCATTTTTTATGGGATATATTGTTCTTCAATCCTGGTTACAAAGCCATCCTTGGTATACACATGATAAAGGGGAGTATATTCTATGCTATTATTATATTCCACAAACTCCTCCTTAGTAAGGCTTTTATGCTTAGATAAGTCGGTCCAATCTAGGATTAAATATATGGTTTCATCTGATACATCTAAGGATGTGGGATAGGTGTTACTGTTATGAATATAAAATCCATTAGGCATATCATAGTCTATATTTAGGCCTAGCTCTGCTATCCGGTCTTCATCTTCCCTGGTTATGAATTCTACCCTATCTAGATGGAATATCCTATCCTCCACAGTCATCATAGTTATATAGCCAATATAGTGGCTTACTGGCGTTTCATAAAAGTCATCTATTGTGGCTGGATTTATAACTACTAGGTCATTCTTCTTTACCAGTACCTGGCCTAAAACATTTATTATATAATCATAAGCCACCTCTACTGGGTCTGTTAACCATGGCTTAGCATTCTGATCACTTTCTATTTGCAGCTTCCTATAATATTCTTCTATACTCATGTCTGCTTCTAAATCTTGATGGCCTAGATAAACGTTTCCGTTGCCGTCCATCCACCTTTCAACTGCCCAGATACCACTATCCCCTTGTACTACTGGTTGGGATAAGAGGAGCTGGCTGGTTTCTCCTGTAGATAAGGGGAATTTAATCACCACATGGTCACCTTCATAGGACTCATTAGGCAAAATACCCTCATTTTCTAGTAGTCTTCGAACAGCTAAAGCTGCTGACTCAAGAGTATCTACATCAGATTCTAAAGTATTAACATTTCCCAAATATACTAAATTATCATTTTCATAGGTAAAGGCTAAAATTGGGTTGCCTGCAGGACCTTGATCATAAAGCCATCCGTCTTCTACATACATGCCTCCTGCTAATACTACTCCTTCCACACTTTCAGGCTTTAATCTATATTCTAATTTCCAAAGTTCAACTGATGTTGGGAGTATATCATCAAGGGTGAATAACTTTTCTAACTTAGTTATCTCCTTATTTACAATTTTGAAATCTCCCCATTCTGCCTTTTCAAGGATTTCAATTTGCTTATCTATATATTCCAAGGCAAAGTCCTCTGCTGTCTCACCTATATTTGTTTCATCTCCTGTATGAATACTATTATCAGGGGGATTGCTTAATAAGCCTACTGCTAAGACTATTATAACAACCATGGCAAGTATTGTAACCCAAAACTTTGGCTTTTTATAGTTTAACACATTCTTGATCCTGCTCTTGGTGTTGTTTTCTCCAAAGGCAATAGGTGAGCCTCCTATTGTTCTTCTACCAAGGGACAGGGATAATAAAGAATTTGAATAGTCTTTCTTGATACCATAGCCTAGTTCCTTGATAACTGATTCGTCACAGGATTTTTCCATATCTTCAACCATTAGATGAAAGGCCAACCATACCATTGGATTAAACCAGTGGATAGATAGGATTATAAAGGCTATGAACTTTATAATATGGTCTTTCCTTTTGATATGGGTTTCCTCATGTTTAATAATATATGGCTCTTCAGATTTGGCAAGGTTGTTGGGCAGGTAGATCTTAGGCTTTACTAATCCAAAAACAAAGGGTGTACCTATTGAATCCATCACATATATATTGTCATAGTAATGGGATGCCGATTTTAATTTCCTTGCTAGTCTTAGTGTAGACAATAGGCTATAAGCTAATAATAAGACCAAACCTACTACCCATATTAAACTTGCNGCCGAAATCCAGATTTGTATTGGGTTAACACTGGATTCAATAGGGGTAGGTGTAGATAAGACCCTATTTACAGCTCCATCAACCACCCTAATACCACTTTGAATCTGTGGTGCTGGTGTATAGGCAATATTTTCTGGTATAGTATTTGTATTTATAGATATTAGGCTAAATATGCTCTCAAAGGAAAAAGGAAAAACTAGTCTTAAAAAGGCTATAGCCCAAAGTCCATAGGAAAAAATCTTAGGTGCTCTTTTCAATAAAAGTCGAGCCAAAATAATAAAAAGAATTACATAAGTGGAGATAATACTCATATTGATAATTTGTAGAAAAATCTTCTCCATTTTTATTCACCCCTGTATTCATTAATTAACCTCTCTATTTCCTGAATTTCTCTTTTGCTAAGCTTTCTTCTTCTGGTAAAGGCAGCTAAAAACTTAGGTAAAGACCCATTAAAGTTTTCTTCAACAAAGATTTTGGTCTGTTCAGCATGATAATCTTCTTTCTTAGTTATTGCCTCTACAATGCTATTGTTATTCTCAACTATCTTCTTTTCTTCTAGTCTCTTTAACATGGTATAGGTGGTAGACTTTTTCCAATTAAACCTATCTTCACAAATCTTTACCAATTCCGATGATTTGATGGGCTCCTTTTCCCATATTATATTTGCCAAATTCTCTTCTGCTTCAGTAAGTCTATATTCAGCCATAAAGTCAACTCCCTTCGGTCTATAATTTGTAGACTTATCAATTATAGTCTATGTCCTGTAGACCAAATTGTCAATAGATTTTTTTATTTGTAATAAAATTGTAAAGAATAATATTAGAATGTTTTTCTATATTTTATGGTATAATGCTGTTAATAAATCTAAGATTTGGGGAGGAAAATATGAAAACAAATATATTTGTATTATGTGGTGGAAAATCTGTTGAACACGAGGTATCTTTAACTAGTGCTTCGGCAATAATCAATGCTATAGATAGAGACAAGTATAATGTTTATCCTGTGTTTATTACAAAGGATGGAGTTTGGTGCAGCCATGGGATTTTAGAAAAGGAAATTGAGTCACCACAGGACTTAATACTAGAGACTGATTCTACAGTGGCTGAGTCTTTGGTAGACTTCTTAACCAATTACTTGAAAAAAGATGAGAGAAATGTAGTCTTCCCAGCCCTACACGGACCAAATGGGGAAGATGGCACAGTTCAAGGCTTATTAGAAATACTGGATATACCTTATATAGGTAATGAAGTACTATCTTCGGCAGTTGGCATGGACAAAGTAATGATGAAGGATATATTTGCAAGATATGATATTCCTCAAGCTAAATACACTTACCTATGGCTACATAATTGGAAGGATGACAGGGATAAGTTCATTGGAGAAATAGAAAGGTCTATTGGCTACCCATGTTTTGTTAAGCCTTCTAAGGGTGGTTCCAGTGTAGGAATCAACAGGGCAGAAAATAGGGATGAATTAATAAAGGCCCTAGATATAGCCTTTATGTATGATGTTAAGGCAGTAGTTGAAGAGGAAATAATAGGTAGAGAAATGCAGATCTCTGTAGTAGGCAATAACTATCCTCAGGCCTCTGTAGCAGGAGAGTTTATTATGGAGAGAAGGTTTTTCGACTATAATGCTAAATATATAGATGGCAAGTTAATACCTGTTATACCTGCAAGATTGACTGAGGAATTGAGCAATGAAATGAGAGAAACTGCAGTTAGAGTCTTTAAACTACTTAACTGCTATGGCCTTGTAAGGGTAGATTATTTTGTAACCGATGATAACAAATTCTATGTAAACGAAGTCAATACCATGCCTGGTTTTACAAAACTAAGTATGACTCCAGCCCTTTGGGAAAAAACCGATGGAACTACTTATGAGGAATTAATTGAAATCTTAATTCAATTAGCCTTAGAGAGATATGAAGAAAAGAAAGCAATTGTAAATTCGAGGTGAAGATTTTGATAAGAAGAAGCTTAAAAGAAATCCAAAAAATGTGTAATGGCTTTGGATTAAAAAAGGAATATGAAGACCTTATAATCGAAGGGGTATCTACGGATACTAGGACCATAAAGGAAAGCCAATTATTTATTCCCTTAATCGGTGAGAATTTTAATGGCCATAAGTTTTTAGAAAATGCTATAAAAAGTGGGGCTAGGGCTGCCTTATGGAATAAGGATGAGCCCATTGAAGATTTAGACTTTCCATTGATCCTAGTAGACGATACCCTTAAGGGCCTACAAGACTTGGCTAAAGCCTATAGGGAAGAATTAAACGTGAAAGTAATTGGCATTACAGGTAGTAATGGAAAAACCTCAACTAAGGATATCTTGGCAAGCCTTTTAAGTACCCAGTATAAAACCCACAAAACAACAGGAAATTATAATAATCAAATAGGAGTTCCCTTGACCATACTTGCCATGGATGAAGATACGGAAATGGCAGTTATAGAGATGGGCATGGATAATTTTGGACAAATTGAAAGGCTGACCAATATAGCTAAGCCTGATGCTGCTGTAATCACAAATATAGGTGAAGCCCATTTAGATGATTTAAAGACTAGGGAAAACATAGCTAAGGCCAAGCTGGAAATCTTAAAGGGATTAAAGCCACAGAACCTATTTCTCTACTATGGCGATGATTCCATGCTGAAAAGGGAAGTAGAAAGTGTTGCTGTAGACTTTGATGTAAAAACCTTTGGTACTGGCTCTTCCAATGATTATCAGCCTGAAGTAATATTCGTAAATGAAAAGGGGGATTCCTTTTATTTGAAGGAACCTAGTTCTCCAGAATTCTTCCTGCCTATGTTAGGTGAGCACCAGGTATTAAATGCCACTGCTGCCATAGCCATAGCCAGATATTTTGGCATATCCTATGAGAATATTAAGAAGGGCCTATTAAATGTGGATAAAACAGGCATGAGAAATGAGTTGGTAAAATGTAAGGATTTTACCATATTAAACGATGCCTATAAATCTAACCCTTCATCTGTTTTGGCAGCACTAAATACTATGTATTCCATGCTGGGCTATAGCCAAAAGATTGTTATACTAGGTGATATGCTTGGCATTGGAGATGAAGTAATATCCATGCACAAGGATATAGGCATAAAGATAAATCCTAATGAAATAGACTATTGCCTAACCTATGGAGAGTTTGGCAAATATATTTCTGAAGCTGCTAAGATCAATTTTGGTGAAGATAGGGTCTTCCATTTTGACAGTAAAGATGAATTAGTTAAAAATGCTAAGGAGTTAATAAAACCTGATGCTTTAGTCTTGGTAAAGGCTTCAAGGCCTTTAGAAATGGAAGATGTAGTAGAAGCCTTGCAAAAATAAAACTTCCCCTTTGGGAAGTTTTATTTTTGTATATCTACTCTATGGCCTACTTCAATAATTCCTTCTTCTATGACCTTGGTAAAGAATACATTTGAGGGTAATGGGCATATTGGTCCTGATTTGTATAAGTTACATTCCCGAAAACATTCTTTCCCTAAAATCGTAATCTCTTGTAGAGTATTGCCTATTTTTAGTCTCTGTCCCCTATATAATTTATCCATATCTAAACCATGGATTTCAATATTGGCATAAAATCTATTAGTGCAAAGACCTTGTATACTCTTAATCTGCTCCATGCCTTCAGATGTAATAATAGAAACTTGTTTTTCTCCTCCTTGAGACTTTACATCTCCCATTAAACCCTTGTCTTTTTGAAAAAAGCCTTTAGGGATTTTCTTCACTTTACCTTTCTTTTCTTCTTTTATATATAAAGCTTTGACTTGCATTTCATCACCTTGATTACCTTTGTCTATAGTTCCTTAATAAACCTTATTAACTCCTCTTTAAATTCAGCATTTAATTCTAAATTAGGATTACTATAGGTTGCCATATTTTCTTGTTGGTCCATAGGCGCGTCTTTTAATACATGGTTCATTCCCTCTATGATGATTAGTTCGCTATTTGGATTGGCTTCATGGAGGGCTTTTGCATCTTCTACAGTAATCTGTAAATCAGTATCTCCTTGTATGATAAGTATTGGTACATCTATTCTAGAGATGATCTCCCTTGGCTCATATTTGAACCATGAAATCATATAGGGCTGGACTGATGGCCTAAATAAGGAATATAAACCTTCTGGCACATCATCTACCAAATTACCTTTTTTCAACTCCTCCATAATAGGTAGGCAGATTTCAAAAACTTCTTCAGATTGGGCCTTAAGTTGCCTAGACAGGACATCATAAATATTTTCTCCAGCACCTGCAACTGATACATATCCATCAACTTGGGCCTTTAGTGCTGCTGCTCCACCTATTAAAGCCCCTTCACTATGACCTACTATTACTACTTTATCAAACCTATTATCGGCCTTAACCTTTTCCACCCAAAGAACAACATCCTTGATGTAGTCTTCAAAGACCAGGTCTTCCTCCTTGCTAACCAAGTCGGCACTTTCTCCTATGCCCCTTTTATCAAATCTTACGCTGGCTATATTTTCCTTGGCTAAGGCCTCAGAGATCATCTTTAAACTGTTGTTTTTCCCTGCTATGCCACTATTTCCATCCCTATCAGTAGGTCCAGAACCCTGGATTATAATTGCTACGGTAAAAGGACTTTCCCCCTTAGGTAAAGTTAGGGTACCGTAGATTTTTCCTCCATCTACATCTAGGTTGTATTCTTCCATTATATAATCTTCTGATACTTGTAAATCCTTGTCTGCAGCCTTACAGGCCACAGTAGCTATTAAGGATAATACTAGGATCAAGAGAATTATTCTTTTCATTTTCCTTCCCTCCTAACATTTCTAGTATATCAAACTATAGCCCTTATTTCTAACTTATTCATTCCCCATAAAGCATACTCTTTTTTGACAACTATTCCTCCTAGAAAAAACAACCCACAATTTTCACCTATGGGGTGAAAACTGTGGGTTGTTTCTAGCCTCCACCTACTGGTGGGAATAGGGATAGGACATCTCCATGGGATAATTCCCTTCTAGAGTCTCCGTCTACTCCGTTTAATAAGATAATACTGGCCTCTTCTTCATGGATCTGTAGCTTATTTAATACATCTAAGATGGTGCTTCCTTTTGGCAATTCCATCATGTATTTCTTCTCTCTTCCTTCTCTAAAGGTGGCAAAGAGCCTAACTTCCACTGTAATCAAACTATCACCTCACCCTAAGTATTTCAGGCTCCCTAGGGAGCCTGACTACTTCTATGCCATTTCTTTAATTATATACCCTTTATATTCTTCTAATCCCAATCTTTCTAATGTTTCTTCTGTTGGTATTCCATTTTCATCCCAACCTCTAACAGCATAGTATTCAGGAAGAAGTTCATCTAATTTATGAACATGTCCCTTAGATGGTCCATTTTGTATTGGATCTTCTAATAGTCTCTTTGGCAGTTTATCTGCCTTGCTATCGATACCTTCCCTTAGGTTAAATAGCTTTTCTAAGTTCCAGATTCTCTCTCCAGCTTCAAGAAGTGACTCATCTGTATATATATCTCCTACTACTGCATTGTACATATCTACATAATCTGATAAGCCTAGGCCAAAGGTAGAGAATACACATAGGCCTATGGAGTCTATGGCAGCAGTTAAGTCTAAAAATACCTTAGTATATGCAGCCTTGCCTTCTAAGGAAAACCTATCTAGTTTTTCTGGATAGCCTAAGATCTCAGGACTAATCATATATCCCTTGATATGACAACCTCCCCTATTGTTAACAGCATAGGTTAGGCCATGGCCTTGAACTCCCCTTGGATCATAGGCTGGAAGCTCTTGTTTCTTTACAGTCATGGATAAGTCTGGAACTCCATAGGACTCAGCTAACCTGTAAGAACCATCTGCTAATTTATCTCCAAATCCTTCTCTCAATGCCATTTTCTTAGTCCATCCTACTATAGCCTTAGGATCTCCCCATTTTAGACTTAAGCCATCGGCTGCTATATCTTCATCCTTAATATATCCCTTTTCATATAGCTCCATGGCTGCAGCTATGGTAGCTCCAGTAGATATGGTATCTAAGCCATATTCGTTGCAAAGCAAGTTGGCTTCGTTAATGGCTTCTAAATCATATACAGCACAGTCTGCACCGAAGGCCCAGATAGTCTCATACTCAGGTCCTCCCACTACACTACCATCTGCCATTTTTACAACCCTACCACAGGCTATAGGACACCTATAGCAAGCTGAATTTTTCACTAAATGTTTTTCTGCTAAGCTTTCACCTGAAATCTTGTCTGCCTCATCTGTATAGGATTCTTGGAAGTTCTTAACAGGCAGTATACCACTTTCATTTATAATATTTACTAGGACAGCACTACCATAGGATGGTAGACCTCCACTTGCTACTGGGTCTTCCCTTAAAACCTGTACTTTAGCTCGAGATACTTCTTTAGTCTTTTCTTCATCATATAGAGGAACCTTCTTACTTCCCTTAACAGCAATGGCCTTTAAATTCTTGGAACCCATTACAGCACCTACTCCACCACGGCCAGCAGCCCTGTCTACATCATTGATTATTGAAGATAATAGGGATAGGTTTTCTCCTCCCGGACCTATGGCTAGGACTTTGCAACCTTCAAATTCTTCTTGTAAAGTCTTTGTAGTTTCTGATACTGTCTTACCCCATAGGTGGCCTGCATCCCTAATCTCAACTTGGTCATCATTAATATATAAGTATACTGGCTTATCTGCTTTTCCTTCAAATATTACTAAATCATGGCCTGTTGCTTTAAATTGTGGACCCCAGTATCCTCCGGAGTTGGAAATACCAATAGTACCCGTCAATGGAGATTTAGTAATTACCATGTATCTACCTGATGTTGGTACAGGTGCTCCAGTTAGGCCACCAGAGGCTATTATTAGCTTGTTTTCTGGACTAAGAGGATCAACATTGGCTGGTACTTCATCCATCATGATTTTAACACCTAGTCCCCTAGCTCCTAAGTATTTTTTAGCTAATTCAAAGTCTAAATCTTCTTTAGTAATGGTCCTGTTAGTTAGATTAACTCTTAAAATCTTGCCCATATAACCGTACATAAAAACTCCCTCCTTATATTAGTGTCATATGAATTCTATTGCAAACCCTATGCCAAAAGAAAAACCTTGGATTTATCAGCATTCCAAGGTTTACTTAAATCGAATTGTTCCATATTTGAACGAATTTACTGTTCTATTATGGAGCTTTGTTCTATATTAGTACTATTGATTTTGTATTTTTGAATCTTTCTATATAGGGTATTTCTGCCTATGCCTAAGGCTGCTGCAGTTTTAGTTATATTTCCATCATAGATCTTAAGTACATTAATTATGTGGTTTTTCTCCATAGCGTCCATGGACAAATCCTTATTAACACTATAATGGATGGGAGCTTTCTCATTTATCTCGTGATTGAAAAAATTAAGAGGTACATACTCCAAGTTTATTGCCAGTTCTATAAAGTTTTCCAACTCCCTTACATTGCCTGGCCAGGAGTAAGCCATAAGTATGTCCATTTCCTCTTTACTAACTTTGATTTCCCTTTTGTTTAGTCTTCTTGATATCTTTTTTATAAAGTAATCTACTAACAAGGGGATATCTTCAGGCCTTTCCCTTAAGGGCATTATGGTCATAGGAAGGACATTTAATCTGTAAAACAAGTCTTCTCTAAACCTGCCCTTGGCCACTTCTTCCCTAAGATTCTTGTTGCTAGCTGCAATAATCCTAACATCTACTATTATCCGTTCAGTTCCACCAATTCTAGAAACGATTCCTTCCTCTAAGACCCTAAGGAGCCTAGTCTGTAAGTCTAAGGGCATCTCTCCAATTTCATCTAAAAATATTGTCCCTCCATGGGCTAGTTCAAACTTGCCTATTTGGCCTGTTTTTTTTGCTCCAGTAAAGGCTCCTTCTTCATAGCCAAAGAGTTCCGACTCAATTAAGGTTTTAGGAATGGCTGCAGAATTAATAGCAATAAAGGGATTGTCTTTTCTATTGCTATAATTGTGAATTGACTGGGCAAATACTTCTTTACCAGTGCCTGATTCTCCCATTATAAGTATGGTGGATTTTGAATCAGCCACCTTCTTAGCAAAGTCTATAAGTCTTAGAAATTCTTGGTTTTTGGAAATGATCTTATCAAAGGTATATATGGCTCGATTGTGGAGTATGTCGTTGGCTAATTTTCTTTCCTTTTTTATATCTTCAAAAATGAAAAGTATGTCCATAGACGCTTCATTGGCAGCTGGAAGGGGAAAAGCAGATAATGAATATCTCAATTTGTTTTTTCTACCATATATAAACACTTCTTCCCTAACAATATTTATATTATCTAGCAAAGCCTTCTTGACTAACTTAAAACCATCAAATAAGTTGGAAATATGTTTTCCTTGCAGTTCTTCAGGCAAGTATCCAAACATGTCTAAAAACTGTAAATTTACATCTTTAATTAGGCCATCTCCATCTGATATGGCTATACCAAGGGGAATATTCTCAATTAAACTATTTATATAATCCCCATTAATCAACTATATCACCTCTATGGTATCTCCCTCTTTTATTACTCCACCCTTAATTACTTTTGTAAAAATGCCTTCCTTAGGCATTACACACTTGCCTACTTTTTGAGATATGGCACAGCCTGTGTGGCATTCCTTACCAATTTGAGTTACTTCTTGAATTGTTTCTCCTATTCTAAGCCTAGTCCCTACAGGTAATTCATATAGGACTATGCCTTCAGTAGTTATGTTTTCTGCAAACACCCCTGGGACTAAACCTTCAATTCCCTGGTTTTCCATTTTGTCAAAGCTTTCTATGGCCAAGAGGCTAACCTGCCTGTGCCAATTGCCAGAATGGGCATCATTCTCTAATCCATAATCTTCTATGAATAGACCAGAACCGATAGGTTCTTTAATGACCCCCTTCTTATCTGATCTGTTTATGGATAATACTTTACCTTCTTTCCTCATATAATCACCTGACTTTCCTCCTGTTTTTTTAATCAACCTTATATTATCGATTACCATATCCTTGTCTATGGCCTTACACATATCATATATGGTCAAACATGCCAGAGATACTGCTGTTAAGGCTTCCATTTCAACTCCAGTTTTCCCAACAGTCTTTACTTCAGCTTCTACTTCTATAGCTTCAGCTAATATACTAAATCTAATATCTGCTCCTGTTAAGAATATATTGTGGCACATGGGAATTAAATCACTGGTCTTTTTAGCCCCCATAATGCCTCCTATTTGGGCTACAGCTAATACATCTCCCTTTTCTATAAGACCTTCTTTGATCCTCTTTATGGTTTCACTATTCATCTTGATTCTGCCCCTAGCTGTGGCAGTTCTCCTAGTATCCTCCTTGTGGCTAACTTCTACCATATGGGCCCTTCCATCTTCGTTGAAATGAGTTAAGTTCATTTCTAACCTCCTATTTGATTCATGTTTCTACTAATGTATTTTCCTTCATCTAGACTATGGGACTCTTCCTTCTTTTCAATGGAGTCTAAGATTAACTTTTTCAAGTCTTGTCCACTTCTCAAGGCTTCCTTAATATCCACTTCCGCATTGGAATGTAGACAGAGTTTTAACTTGCCTTGAGACGTTAACCTTACACGATTGCAATGGGCACAAAATTTACAAGATATGGGATTGATTAGTCCAACCCTACCTTTCCCATTGGGTAGTTTGTAGTAAGTGGCTGGAGAAGACTTGTCTTCTTTAGGAATGGGAAGTAACTCCTTTACCTTCTCCAGTACTACAGTGGTAGGAATAAACTTTTCCTTAGCCCAAGTGGCAGCTTGTCCTATGGGCATTAACTCTATAAACCTAATATCTATTTCTTCCTCCTCAGTTATCCCTACTAAGGATTCAATCTCATCATCATTAAGTCCGCCTATTAAAACTGTATTGATTTTAATGGGTAATAATCCGGCCTTTTTGGCTGCTTCTATGCCTTGTAAAGTAGACTTTAAGTCTCCACCTCTAGTTATGGCCTTATATTTTTCTTCATTTAATGTGTCTAAGCTGATATTAACCCTATTAAGGCCAGCCTCCTTTAAAGCTTGTGCATAATCCTTTAGCAAGGTACCATTGGTAGTCATGGCAAGCTCTTTAACACCTTTTAAGCTGGATATGTTTCTTATTAGTTCTAGTATGCCCTTCCTAACTAGGGGCTCTCCACCGGTTAGCCTAATCTTATCTATGCCTAGTTCAACAAAGACCTTAGCCACTTCGAAGACTTCTTCTAAGGTAAGCATGTCAGCATGGGAAAACTTATAAACCCCCTCCTCTGGCATACAATACTTACACCTTAGGTTACACCTATCTGTTAATGAAATTCTTAGATAATTTATTTTCCTTCCAAATGAATCTATCATTTCTTCACCTATTTTCTAAATAATTATTATTTCCCCTGTATTTTCAAATTTGTATCCGCCTAAGGATTTAACCCTGTCTTGGAATTCCTTTGACCTAAGAGTCTGCACAAGTTCAATAATCATAGGGCTATCTAGTAGTTTCTCTGCTATAAGAAAATCATAGTCTTCATAGGTAACATCTATAAAGTCTAGTCCCAAAGCCTTTGCAGCTGAGTATATGCCTAGGCCACAATCTGCAGTACCTGTTTTCACGCCTGAAGCTACAGCCATATGGGTTGTCATTTCCCTCTCATAACCTTTAACATCCTCAGGATTTATGCCCTCTAGCTTTAAGTGATAATCAAGTAGTATCCTAGTTCCAGCCCCTCTTTGCCTATTGATATATTGAATATCTTCTCGTGCTAAATCCTTAAAATTCTTAATGTTCTTTGGGTTGCCTTTTTGGACTATGAAGCCCTGTTGTCTTTTTACCCCTTTAATTAAGGCCATTTTTTCATTGGGGAAATATCTTTTTACATAGCTTATATTATATTCTCCTGTCTCCTCATCTAATAAGTGGATTGGTGCTATGTGACATTCTCCCCTTTTCATAGCCAAGATTCCTCCCATACTGCCTACATGGCCTGAACTTAAGGGCAGGATATCTCCTAATATGTCCATAATAAGGTCGTGGCTACCTATGGAAACTATTGATTTTTTTATTTCTGATAAGGGTTTTAATAATTCAACTTGGATTTGATCTCCTGCTTCTACACCTTCTACATTTTGAGGAATTATGGCTATTCCATCAGCCTTTACTAAGGACATTGTAACCCCTGCACCACTGGATAAGGGTGTAGCTATAAGTCTGTCATTTACATAGCCCAAGTTAACCCTAACCAAGTCCCTGTTTTTTAATGATGATACTATTCGCTTAGATATGGTAGCCTGGATTAGTTCTTCTTCCTTTTCCTTAAGGCCTAAATATTTTTCTATTAATGGCCTTACAAAATTGTCAAATACTAAATAGGCTGAAACTGGATAGCCAGGTATTCCTATAACTGGCTTACCCTTTATTATACCTAAAATAGTGGGTTTGCCCGGCTTCATAGCCACTCCATGGATTACAACTTCCCCCAATTCCCTTATTAGCTTTACTGTATAGTCTGTAGTCCCTGCTGAAGATCCTGCATTTATTAGGAGCATATCATTTTCTTCTACTCCCTTTAAAATTATATTTTTTAGTAGTTCATAATCATCTGCATGTGGAGAATACCTGTTAGGTATACCACCAAGCTTTATTACAGATGCTTCAAAAACCCTAGAGTTTGAATCGATTATCTTGCCTTCTTCTAGGTCCTTTACCTCTTCAATTATCTCTGTACCTGTTGGCAAGATCCCTATTCTAGGCTTTTTATATACTTTAACCTTTTCTATGCCACCGGAAATTAAAGCTCCTATATCTATGGGCCTTATTTTATGCTTAGAAGGAACAATCATCTCTGTGGCTACTATATCTTCTCCGATTTGCCTAACATGTTGCCAGGGGTGGGCAGATTTAAGGATTTGTATCTTCCCTTGTCCCAAATCTATTACATCCTCTATCATGATTACTGCATCATAGGGGTCCTTAATTGGATTCCCTGTATTTATATATATGAAGTCCTTCTTTTCTTCCAGAATCAAAGGATTGGTTTCTGTAGCGCCTAAAGTATCAGCTGCCTTTACTGCTATGCCGTCCATGGCAGCAGCATTGTAGTTTGGAGAAGAAATCTTAGCAATAACAGCCTCAACTGTAACCCTATCTAGGGACTGAATTACACTAACTTCTTCTATCTCCAATTCTATATTCAACTTATCAAAATACGTTTTTTTAGCTAGATCAACATCTATGTTATCTATATAAGTACTTCTATCCATCTAATCATCTCCCAGAATTTAGTTAATAACTAATAGTTAATAGTGAATAGTTGTTGGGTCAAGCTTTAGGGTCAAGATCCCTTCCCTTCGCTCAGGATGACAATTTGACTATTAATTTATCACTCTCCCCTATTCACTCTTCACTTTTCACTATTCACTAAAGTAAGTAAACTTCCCTTTCCTCTCCCTTGTATATACCTTCCTCATGGGACTCTATAACTATATATCCCTGAGATTCTGACAATAGGCTGATCATGCCTGACTTGCCAAAGGTAGGAGTTGCGTAAAATACCCCGTCTACTTCTTTTAACTTTACCATTTGATAAGTTACCCTACCTGGTGCTGAAGGAAAGTTAAAATCCATTATAGCCTTGACTCTTGGACCTATCTCCTTAACTCCCAGCTTATCCTTGATGAAATCTTCTATAAATGTTTTAAATACTATAATAGATGATACTGGATGGCCTGGCAGGCCAAAAATTAGTTTGCCATTTCCTTCTCCCATTATAGTAGGCTTGCCTGGCTTTATAGATACTCCATGGACAAAGACTCCCCTTCCTCCAAAGGAGTTAATAACCTTATGGGTATAATCCTTTGTACCTACAGAGCTGCCTCCTGAAATCAAGACTATGTCTGCTAGACCTAAGGCCTTTTCCACTTCATTTCTAAGTAAATTATAATCGTCCTTTATAATAGACTTGTCTACAACTTCTCCGCCAAGCTTGTGAATAAGTCCATATAGGGCATAAGAGTTTATATCCCTTATCTTGCCCATAGTAAGTTCTTCATCTATATCAATTATCTCATCTCCAGTAGATATTATGTAGAACCTAGGCTTTTTATACACTTTTACCTTGCCTATGCCTAAGGCTGCCAAAACCCCTATTACCTCTGGAGTAATCTTTCTGCCCTTTTCCAATGCCAATGCATCCTTTTTAATGTCGTCTCCCTTGTAAACTATGTTTTCTCCTTGGGATATGGGCTTATATATAAGTAGAGTACTTTCATCCATTTTTTCAGTATTCTCTATCATTATCATTCCGTCAGCCCCATCTGGTATCATGCCACCTGTGGGAACGTACATGGCCTCTCCAGATTTTATGGTCTTATTTGCCACTTCTCCCATCTTAACTTCCCCAATAATATTTAATATACTGGGAATAGAATCACTGGCACCATAACTGTCTGATGCCTTAATGGCATAGCCATCTACAGTAGACCGATTAAAGTCTGGCACATCAATATTGGAATATATGTTTTCTCCTAAAAGTCTATCTAATGAATTAACTATATCTACTTCTTCAATTTCAAACACATAATCCCTTAAGTTTTCCTTCAATAGCCTTTTCCCCTCTTCCACCGATACCACCTTAAAAAACTCCATAAGCTTACCACCTTTCTTGTAAAAAAGTTACACTATCCAATTACTGTAACTTTAACCTTTCTATCTCCATATTCTTTACATCTATTAATATTAAATCCTTAACTAAGTTTTCATTTAATACTACTTTAAGCAGGAGGTTTACCTGCAAAGATGCAGTTACCATACAGGTCATAGGTAAATTCCCTAAGGATTCCCTATCCCTCTTTAGGTCCCTGTATATCTTTTTTAATATCCTATGGCCTGGACTAGAAATGGCCACTTGTCCATAGTATCCTCTTATGGCTCCATGTATTAAGGTTAGGCCCATCTTTTCACAAAGGCTTTCTAGCTTCAATCTACTATCTATAGAGTCTAAACAGTCTACTACTATGTCTGCTCCTTCTAGCATCTCAAAACTATTTTCATCCAGTTCAGCATTAAATACCCTGGCCTCTACACTCCTATCTATGGTCTTAGCCCGCCTAAAACCTTCCTCTGCCTTCCTCATGCCTAGGGTCATCTCAGTAGATAATATTTGCCTGTTTAAATTAGATTCTTCGAATACATCCCTGTCTATTAGGTTAAAAGACTTAACCCCTAGCCTAACTAAGTTTTCTAAAACATAACCTCCTAAGCCTCCCAGGCCTACTATGGCAACTCTAGTATTCATGAGGATTTCTTGCTCTTCATTGGTAATAGATGAATAGTTTCTTGCATACCTATCCATATTATTTTCCCCCTAACCTCTTGTTATAATAATTATAACAGAGTGATTAGATTATTAACAAATATATATTTTCTAATTTCTTACATATATGATAATTTACCCCTATAGGGTAAAAAATAAAAATTTATTATGATTTTTATACTTGGTCTTGTTTTTTAGAGATAACTATAAAAATATGGGCTAGGTATAAAAATATACCTAGCCTTTACATTTCAATTATCCTATGTCCCAGTCTTCTACTTTGCTCTAGATTGTGGGTCACAATAATCACAGTTCCACCTGTTTCTTGGTTAAACCTAAGTATTTCCCTTTCTAAAATTTCAATGGCCTCTGGATCTATGTTAGACGTTGGTTCATCTAAAAGTAGTAATTCAGGATTAAATACCAAGGCCCTGGCCAGAGCCACTTTTTGAGATTCTCCTCCTGACAGTAGATGGGCCTTTTTTTCCATTAAGTTTTCTATTTCTAGCCTTTTTAGTATATCTAATATTCTAGGCCTGATTTCTGATTTATTCATCCCCCTTAATTTTAGGGGATACTCAATATTTTCATATACTGTTCTCTTAAACAAATAGGGTTTTTGAAAAACCAAGGTCATTTTATCAGCTACTTGTCTATTTAAGGCAAGCCCATCATATGTAATACTTCCTTTATAGTCCTTATCTAAGCCTGCTATGATATTTAAGAGAGTGGTTTTACCGCAGCCATTTGGCCCTGTTATACCTGTAATCTTTCCTTTTTCTATGGTTAGACTATCTATATCCAAGACCTTTCTACTATCATAATATTTTTCCAAATTATTTATCTTAATCTCCATCCTAATCCTCCTGACTATAGGAATATATAAGACTATGGATTACAAAGGATATTATTAGTAGTATAATTCCTAAGGCTATGGCCATGGGATAGTCCCCCATGGAGTTCATCATGGATATTGTTGTAGTTATAACCCTTGTATAGCCCTTAATATTTCCTCCCACTATCATTACAGCTCCAACTTCAGATATGGCCCTTGAAAAAGCTGTGGCTATGTTTACTAAGATATCAATTTTTAATTCCCTAATGATTAGAATTATGGTATCCCATCTATTGGCTCCTAGGGTAAAGGCTACTTTTTCAATAAGGTCTCCCCTACTCTTAGTAAGTCCATAGGTAAGTCCAAAAACTAATGGGATTACCAATAGCGTTTGGGCAATTATCATTGCTTTTTTCGTATAGAGTAGGTCTAAATAGCCTAAAGGCCCCCTTCTAGAAAGGAGTATGGCTACAACTAATCCAACGATTACTGAAGGTATACTCATTAAAGTATATGTAATCCTACTAAAAAGTCTTTTACCTTTAAACTTCTTAATTCCAAAATACACTGCTAGGGGAATTGAGATTAAAGATGCTAATATTGTAGCTGATGTGGATACTATAATGGATAAGGACACTATATTTATTACTTCCTTATCTAGGGAAAATATAAGTTTTATAGCTTCTTTAAAACCTTGTAATATGTAATCCATAAATTCACTCCTCAAATCAGTGAATACTTAATTAATAAGTAGTGAATAGCCTCATAAGGCTATCCACTACTCGTATTTATTCACTATTGACTTACTTATTCAGCATTTGGTATAAACAGAGGTTGTCCATACTCCTCTACACCATATTCCTTGATTAGGTCTTGTCCTCTTTGTGAAGTTATCCAGTTCATAAATTCTATGGCACCTTCACCATTGATATTAGAGTTCTTGTTTGGATTAACTGGAATTACTCCGTATTGATTAAACAGGTTTTCGTCTCCTTCAATTATTATATCTAAATCTAAGGTATCTCTCATACTTAAGTAAGTAGCCCTATCTGTAATAGTATAGCCTTGTTTTTCACTGGCAATTTTAAGTACATCTCCCATTCCTGCTCCTGCTTCTAGGTACCAATCACCTGCAGGTTCAATACTAGCTGCTTTCCATATGCTTAATTCCTTTTTATGGGTACCTGAGTCATCTCCCCTAGATACAAAGGTTACTTCTTCATTAGCTATTACCTTTAGGCCTTCTAATATGTTATTGGGATGGTCTGCTTTTAAGTTTAATGGGTCATCAACTGGCCCTACTAGAATAAAGTCATTGTACATTACATCTCTTCTCTCAGTACCATGGCCTTCTTCCACAAATGTTAATTCGTCTGCCTTAGCATGAACCAATAATACGTCAGCTTCTCCATCTCTACCCATTTGTAAGGCCTTACCTGTACCTACTGCAATAGTCTTAACTTCTATGCCAGTTTCCTCTGTGAAAATTGGAAGTAAAAAGTCTAATAGGCCTGAATCTTGTGTAGATGTTGTAGTTGACAAGATAATAGTGCCCTTTGGTTCTACTGGTTCCTCTTGTGGTTCTACATCAGGACTTTCTTCTTGTACTAGATCTGGGCTATCTGGAGTTTCTGTTTTGGGTGAACATGCAACAGTAGTAATGATCAGCAAGAATGCAAGTAATAAGAGACTAATTTTTTTCATAGTTACCACTCTCCTTAAAATTTTTTGATAAAAAAGGCAGCCTAAAGGAAGGCTGCTAGTACATCTTCCTTTCCAAAAACGGGAGGCAAAGAAATTTCTTCCTTCACCCATTGGCTTATCCTTCATGACCATTGCAACCCTTTGGTTTTAGAAGTTTAAGCTCGGAAAACTTGAGTAGATATTCATTTTTTCTCCTCTTGCAAATCCTACTACTGTTATATTAAGCTGCCTAGCCAATTCTACAGTTAGGCTAGTAGCCGCAGACCTGGATATGATTGCTGGAACCCCTCTTTTAGCTATCTTTATTAGCATTTCAGAGGATATTCTTCCAGAAGTTAAAACAAGCTTGTCTGATAGGTCCATACCCTCTAAAAAGGCCCTACCTAAAATTTTATCTAAGGCATTATGCCTTCCAATATCTTCTTCAAAGATTAGTATACCAGATTTAGTACATAGAGCACAACTATGTACTCCACCAGTACTTAAAAACAATTCTGATTTCCGATTAAATTCCCTCATTAAGTCCTTTATTTCTTCAATTTTAATATCTAATGGCTTTTCAATTTTCTTAGATTTAAAGGAATCTAATACATTGTAAAAAAGAGTACCCTTTCCACATCCTGATGTTATGGTCCTTTTTCCCTGTAGCTTTTCAACCAAAGGCTTTTCTTCTTTTACATTTACATAGGCCAAGCCTTTTTCCTCATCTATAAATATTTTTTCTATATTGTCTAGCTTGTCTATGAAGCCTTCAGAGTATAAAAAGCCAACAGTAAGCTCCTTAAGGGACTTTGGAGAACATAGGAGGGTTATAATTTCCTTATCATTTAAAAAGATAGTAAAGGGATATTCTATAACTAGAATATCCTCTTCCTCATTGATGTTTTCTCCCTTAATCCTGAGTATATTTACTTCCTTAATAGGTTTCAACTATATCACCTTGTATTCACTAGATTCTCTAGATATTTATCTAAATCCTCCCTTGTATTTAGGTTTAGAAACATATCCCAATTTGGACTAAATTCTCTGGCTGTACTTTCCTCAATATAGTGGATATTTAGTTTTTTGAGTAAGGAATTTATGGACCTATTATTGAACTTCAAATGGCTTTCTATATCTTTCACCATAGACCTAGAATAGAAGCTACTAAAAGGCTCAATCCATTCTCCAAACTTAGTTACACATCCATCTATATTTTTATCTGCAATGGTGGATTTCATAAATCTTATATATTCTAAATTAATGTTTGGCATATCACAAGCCACAACAAAGGCATATTGGGAGGATGAAAGGATAAGGCCTGCATGAATACCACCTAAGGGGCCTACATTTTCAATTATATCGGAAGTTATCTTGTGACCAAGGCCAATATAGTATTGTGGTTTGTTGGTTACAATAATTATTTCATCAAACTCTTCCCTTAACTTTAAGGTAAGGGAATCCATTAGCCTTCTTTCATTTATTTTAAGAAATTGCTTATCAAAGCCCATCCTAGAGCTTTTGCCACCTGCCAATATGATAGCTGTACCAAATTTCTTCATGAAATCACCACATTTCCTACTTCCTTGCACAGTCATGGGCCTTGTCTGTTAATATTTCCAAGCCATGGTGAACGCTATCTAGTATATAATCTAGAGCTTCCTTTACTGCCTTTGGACTGCCAGGTAAATTAATAATTAGGGTTTTGTTTCTTATTCCAGATACCGCCCTAGATAACATGGCCCTAGGTGTAATGCTAAGGCTATAAGATCTTATAGCCTCAGCTATACCATTTGCCATTCTATCACAGGCTTTCATTGTAGCCTCTGGCGTTACGTCACGGGAAGAAAAGCCAGTTCCACCAGTGGTCAATATTAAGTCCACCTTCAGGTCATCAGCCATATATATTATTTCCTTGAATATAGCATCTTCTTCATCAGGTACTATAACTTTTCTTTCCACCTTATAAGCTCTGGCTTCAAGTATTTCAGCTATGATTTGGCCAGATTTATCTTGTCTTTCTCCAGCAAAGCCCTTGTCTGATGACGTGATTATGCCAACTTTAAACATGAAAATACCTCCATATTAACTGATTTTCTCCAACTTTACTGCTGCTACTTTCAATTCAGGTATTTTGGCTATTGGGTCAAGGGCAGTATTTGTTAGATAGTTTGCTGCACCTTCAGCAAAGTGGAATGGCATAAACAATACTTCTTCTCCTATTATATCGGTAATCCTTGCTGCAACTTCTACTACCCCTCTTCTGGAAGTTAGTCTAACTATATCTCCATCTTTTATACCTAGTTTCTTTGCAGTAACTTCATTGATTTCTACATAGTTATTAGATGCTTTTTTATTCAAACCTTCTACTCTTCCGGTCATAGTCCTTGTATGGTAATGATATAGTATTCTTCCAGTTGTTAAGGCATATGGATATTTCTTATCTGGCATTTCAGCACTATCTACTTGTTCTGCTGGCATAAACAAGCCTTTACCCCTAGTAATACCATTTTTGTGAAGGTATTTTGTACCAGGATGGTCTTTACTTGGACATGGCCATTGGATACCCATCCTATCCTCTAACCTCTTATAATCAATACCTCCATAGGAAGGAGTAAGGGATGCTATTTCATCCATGATCTTCGATGGATCAGAGTATCTTGCTTTGTAGCCAAGTAGATTCATTAAATCTACTAATATCTTCCAGTCAGCCTTGGCCTCTCCTGCAGGCTCTATGGCCTTTCTCACTCTTTGAACCCTTCTTTCTGTATTAGTGAAGGTACCATCCTTTTCTGCAAAGGAAGCTGCAGGAAGGACTACATCTGCCAACTCACAAGTTTCAGTAAAGAATATATCTTGAACAACTAGGAAATCTAAATTATTTAAAGCCTTTCTAACATGGTTTATATCTGGGTCAGATACCATGGGGTTTTCACCCATAATATACATGAACCTAATATTTCCATTTTCTGCTTCATTTAACATCTCTGAAACAGTAAGACCTGGTTTTCTTGATAGCTTAGCATTCCAAGCCTTTTCAAACTTTTCTGCAGCTTCTTCGTTAAACACCTTTTGATAGCCTGGATAGTCTGCTGGAAGCCCACCCATGTCACAGGCTCCCTGTACATTATTTTGACCTCTTAGAGGATTTACTCCTGCTGATTCTTTACCAACATTGCCACATAATAGGGCAAGGTTGGATACTGACATTACTCCATTGGTACCTGTAGTGTGTTGAGTTACTCCCATAGTATAGTATATGCCAGCTTTTTTTGCTTCCCCATATATGGTGGCAGCCTTAACTATATCCTCTGCATTGACACCACAGATTTCAGCTACCCTTTCAGGAGTATATTCCTTAACCAGTTTAGCTAACTCTTCATAGTTCTCAGTATTCTTTTCTATAAATTCTTTATCTTGTAAGCCTTTTTCAATGATTACATGCATCATACCATTTAATAGGGCTATATTAGTTCCTGGCTTTAATTGTAAATACACATCGGCATATTCTGCCAGCTCAATCCTTCTTGGGTCTGCTACTATTAGTTTTGCCCCTTTTTTCTTGGCACGTTTCATAATAGCACCAATTATTGGATGGTTTTCTGTAGTATTGGAACCAATTACAAACATAGCATCAGTATTTAATATTTCTTCAATGCTATTGGTCATAGCTCCACTGCCTAAAGTTGTTGCAAGACCTGCAACTGTTGAAGCATGTCAGAGGCGGGCACAGTGGTCTACATTATTAGTTCCTATTACTGCCCTAAATAGTTTTTGGAACAGGTAGTTTTCCTCGTTTGTACAACGGGCTGATGTAAGGCCTCCAAAGGCTTCTGCCCCATAATTCTCCTTAGTTTCCTTTATTTTAGATACTATTAATCTATAAGCCTCTTCCCAAGTGGCTTCTACAAATTCACCATCCTTCTTGATTAAAGGTTTTTTCAACCTGTCTGGATGGTTGATAAATTTATAGCCAAACTTACCCTTTACACATAAAAGTCCATTGTTAAAGCCATCAAAGGCTGGTTCCACCCCAACTACTTGATTACCCTTTACAAGTAGGTCCATTTGGCAACCTACTCCACAATAGGAGCAAGTAGTTCTAACTTTCTTTGTTTCCCAATATCTAAACTTAACCTTAGTCTTTGGCTGCAAGGCTCCAACAGGGCATACTGATACACAGTTTCCACAAGAAACACATTTGGATTTTTCTAATCCTTGATTAAAAGGCGTTGCCACTATGGTATTAAAACCTCTATCTTCAAATCCTATGGCATTAGTGCATTGTAATTCATCGCATACCCTTACGCATAGGCCACAAAGAATACATTTATTGGGATCATAATAATAAAAGTGGTTTGAATCATCTATTTCCTTATTTCTCTTTTCACCCTCATATGTCCCATCAACTAGCCCATATTCATAGGCATAGTCTTGCAGTTTACAATTCCCTGATTTTTCACAAGTAAGACATTCCATTGGGTGATTAGATAGTAGTAAATCTAGAACATCTCTTCTTGCATTGATTACTTTAGGGTTATTTGTGTATACTACCATTCCATCTCGCACCTTAGTAGTACAAGATGTAACTAGGTTTTTTCCACCTTCAACTTCTACTAAACACATTCTACAAGCCCCATAAGGCGCCAGTCTTTCATCATGACATAAGGTAGGTATTTCTATTCCTACTTCTCTACAGGCTTGTAGAATAGTCTTATCCTTTTCAACCTCATATTTGATACCGTTTATGGTCACTTGAACCACAATACTCAACTCCTACCTTAAATTATTTTTCTTCATTATTTTCCAACTTGTTTATCTTCTCTATTATATCTGCTATGCTTATGGCCTTAGTCCAACTACTTTCAACAAATTTATTTCCAATCTTCCTATATGGCTTGTCTGGATTATCTAAGTGCATTAACTCTGTAGTCAACCTGCCCTTTAGACATAATGGCCTTCCATTAGATGGTGCCTTAGCCCTTACAGCAAGCTTCTTACCCTTTTTAGATAATACTTCAAACTCACAACCATAGGCACAAACTTTACAGTCTACTGTTTTGACTTCTGCATCCCAAATCCTAGTCTTGCCCATTAACCTTTTATCTACTAAGGCTCCCACAGGACATACTACTACACACCTATTACAGGATACGCACTTAGAAGTCTCAAAGGTCTTATCTAAATCTAAAACTATTCTAGTATCATATCCCCTTCCAGCAAAGGATAAAACTTGCCTATCGTCTACTTGACTACAAGTTCTTACGCACTTTCCACATAAGATACACTTGCTATCATCTTTTAATATATACGGGCTGGAAGTATCGATAAGTTTTGGCCTCATGGCCCCATCGTGTTCTCTAAATTTCACATCATATCTATAGGCATATGCCTGTAATAAACACTCTCCTGCCTTTTGACAAGTTAAACAGTCATTTGGATGGCTATCTAGTAAGAGTTGTAATATATCTTTTCTAGCCTTAACAACCTTTTCTGTCTCTGTATTTACAACCATACCTTCTCTAACCTTTGTAGAACAGGAGGTTTCAAGTTTTCTGCTTCCTTCTATTTCCACTAGACACAATCTACAAGCTCCTACTACTTCTAGATTAGGGTCATAACATAGGGCTGGTATATCTATACCTAGTTCCTTAGCAGCTTGAATTATACTATAATTTTCTGGTACAGTTACTTTCTGTCCATCTATAGTAAGAGTTACATTTTTCATATATTTTCCTCCTATCTAGTGATAACTGCGCCAACAGGACATACTTCCATACAGGTACCACATTTAATACAAGTTTCTGTATCTATCACATGTCTTTCTTTCACTTTTCCACTAATACAGGATACAGGACAGTTTCTAGCACATTTTGTACATCCTATACATGCGTCAGTAATATAGTATTCAAGTAGGGCTTGACATGAGCCAGCAGGACATCTCTTATCCCTTATATGGGCTATATATTCATCCCTAAAATATTGTAATGTACTAGTAACTGGATTTGATGCAGTCTGTCCTAGTCCGCAAAGGGAAGCAGAGCTTATGGTTTCAGCTAAGGATTCCAATCTTTCTATGTCCCCTTCTTCTCCATTTCCTTCAGTGATCTTCTCCAGTATTTCCAACATTCTCTTAGTACCTTCTCTACAAGGAACGCATTTACCGCAGGATTCTTCTACTGTAAAATCTAAGAAAAACCTTGCTATATCTACCATACAGTCAGTTTCATCCATTACAACCATGCCACCAGAACCCATGATAGATCCAATCTTGGCTAGGGATTCAAAATCTACTGGTGTATCTAATAGGTCTGCTGGTATACAGCCACCTGATGGTCCACCTGTTTGTATAGCCTTAATGGCCCTGTCATCAGCAACTCCTCCACCGATATCGAAAACTATTTCCCTTAAGGTCATACCCATTGGTACTTCCACTAGGCCAGATTCCTTAACCTTACCAACTAGGGCAAATACCTTAGTACCTGGAGATTTTTCAGTTCCTATACTTCTAAACCAGTCTGCACCTTTTTGATATATTATAGGTACGTTAGCTAAGGTCTCAACATTGTTAATAATAGTTGGTTTACCCCATAGGCCCTTGTGGGCTGTTCTGTGGATTTTTACCCTAGGCATACCTCTTTTTCCTTCGATGGATTCCATTAGGGCTGTTCCTTCACCACATACAAAGGCTCCAGCTCCTAGTCTTAGTTCTATATCAAAAGAAAAGTCAGTTCCAAATATGTTTTTACCTAATAGGCCATACTCCTTAGCTTGTTCTATGGCTTTTTTAAGTGTCTTTACTGCTAGGGGATATTCTGCCCTAACATATATAAATCCTTGGTCTGCTCCTACTGCATATCCAGCAATGGCCATACCTTCAAGGACTGAATGAGGGTCTCCTTCAAGTATGGACCTGTCCATAAAGGCTCCTGGGTCCCCCTCATCTGCATTGCAAATTATGTATTTCTTATCTGCATCGTATTTGAAGGCTTCATTCCATTTTCTACCCGTTGGGAAGCCTGCNCCGCCCCTACCCCTTAAATTGGACTCCATCATAACATCGATGACTTCTGCTGGAGTCATTTCAAATAGTACTTTTCCTAAGGCTGAATAGCCATCAAGGGCAATATAGTCATCTATGCTATCAGGGTTTATTATTTCACAGTTCCTTAGGGCTATCCTAACTTGTTTTTTATAGTAGTCTCCCTTAAGTACTATGCTGCCATCTTCCCTTATTTCTGTCTTGCCTTCCTTTTTTAATCTATCTTCTAATATAGGTCTAGTCTTTTCCTTAATTTCTCTTAACTTTTCTAAGGTCATCATCTTTCTACACCTCTAACTATCTATATTTTTCAATTATTCCTTTTATGTCCTCAACCTTTAACTTGCCATAGGTTTCATCGTTTATATTGATTACTGGTGCTAAGCCACAAGCTCCTATACACCTAGTTGGAGTTATGGAAAACTTCAAATCAGGAGTAGTTCCACCGCTTTTAATGCCTAAAACATTTTCCAACTCCTCTAATATTTTCTCAGCTCCTTTAACATAGCAAGCTGTTCCTAGACATACGGAAATATNGTTTTCCCCCTTAGGTACAAAGGTAAATTGGGAATAAAAGGTTGCTACACCATATATTTCTGACAAGGGAATGTTTAGCTCTTTAGAGATTAGTTCTAAGATCTCAGCAGGCAAATATCCAAATCTTTCCTGAGTTTCTTGAAGGACAGGCATTAAGACACCAGGCTTGTCCCGGTTTTCATCAATAAAAGTCATAAATTCTTGTATCTTTTCCTTATTTTTTTCCATATCAAACTTAAATTCCATATTGACCCTCCTTTTTGTATTACTTGAAAATAGACAGCATTATTGGAATGCTGTCTATACAATTCTAGTTTATTTTATATCGCTCCTTACTCCTATTATTCTATTTCTCTTGGCTTGAATAGTATAAAATAAAATTTGTCTAACACTGAAATTTTACAATATTTATAATACATTGTCAATGAAGCCTGATTATGTAAATAGGCTCCTGGGTATAGTATATATGTTATTTAGATAGGGAGCGTGAATATTTTGGATTTTTCATTTTTAACAAAAAAGCAGTTAATTTTACTAATATATTTTGCCCTAATCAATATCATAAGCTTTTTATTATTTGCCATAGATAAGATTAAGGCTAAGAAAAACCAATGGAGAATCCCTGAAAGCACTTTAATCTTAGTGTCCTTCCTTGGTGGGGGAACAGGTTCTCTAATTGGCATGGTAGTTTTTAAACATAAATTATCTAAAAAGAAGTTTACCTTGGGCATTCCATTAATTATTATATTAAACAAGTTCCTAGAAATATTCCTATTTATTTTATAAAAAATCATAACTTTTATATGCCCTTAGATGTTTTCTATCTGCCAATCTATAGGCTTCTTTCCTATGGACTCTAAAAATTTATTAGTCTTAGAAAAGGGTTTAGAACCAAAGAAGCCTCTATTTGCTGAAAATGGACTTGGGTGGGGTGATGTTATTATATAATGCCAAGGATTAGTAATTAAGGCCTTCTTTCTTATGGCATTATTTCCCCAGAGTATGAATACTATTGGGTCCTTTCTCTCATTTAACAATTCTATTATATGGTCTGTAAAGATCTCCCAACCAATATTGCTATGGGAATTAGGCTGTCTTGCCCTTACTGTTAAGGAAGTATTCAGTAACAATACTCCTTCCTTGGCCCATTTAGTTAAACTTCCATGGTTAGGTATGTAACAGCCTAAATCATCTTGTAGTTCCTTATAAATATTTTTCAAAGATGGAGGAATTTTCACTCCAGGTTTTACAGAAAAACTAAGGCCATGGGCTTGATTTGGTCCATGGTAGGGGTCTTGGCCAAGGATTACCACCTTTACATCCTTATATGGAGTTAAATGGAGGGCATTGAATATATCATACATATCTGGATATATGGTTTTAGTCCTATATTCTTCTATAAGAAATCTCCTCATCCTTTGATAATAATCCTTTTTCATTTCATCTTCCAATAATTCTTGCCAATCGTTCTTAAAAATCTTTTTCATATCATTACCTCCTAA
>JGI24714J26587_10000528_pt1 | contig 27507 bp, 25 predicted proteins | sample BioPla4DNA2_FD_26587 | JGI IMG/M metagenome (IMG submission 26587)
GGCCTCTTGGACCTAACGAAGTACAGTGTTGGATTGTGTCGCAGTTCTACGAACGGCGGTAGATTCTTCAGGAGCGGTGTACGCGGCCCGTACGCACCGTTCTGTGAGAGGAAAGCCGCTAGGCTGATCACCTAGCGGCTACCTACTCGATTTATGTCCACCGGGAAATCGCGCTTTCCCGGGTGGGAGTGGATCCCCTCGGGGTGGAACCGGGCTCTTTGGTTATGCGGCCGGAGGCCTTTGATCGCCTGCTGGTGAGCGTGCATGCCCTGGATGAAGCGGGGCAGGTTCTCCCTTCCAGCGCGGGCCTGCACTTCGGGGGCGAGAAGCCGGTTCCGGGCGAGATCCCGGTGCAGGCAGGCTTAAGGACTGAAGCGGAAGAAGTGCTCTTCCAGAGGAAGTATAATGAGGCGGTGGAGCTTCTGGAAAGACAGCTCGCGGAAAATCCCGAGGATGTGGACACTCTGTGGCTTTTGGCCCGCATTTACTACGCAGGCACCTACGACCAGAGGGAAAACGCCTGGGACCACCGGCAGTTTGCCCACCGCAACCTGCAAAAGAGCCTGGAGCTCCTCCAGCGCATCCAGGAGCTGAAGCCAGGGCCGGAGGTGGAAGAGGCTCTCCGGACTGTGCGCAGCGCTGTTCGCTAACTGTCGGGCGGGTTTGACCCACCTTACAATGAACCTGATGCCGGCAACAGTAGGTATTTCCAGCATCAACTAAGACGAGCACTGCTTCCCCGCGTGGGAGGAGGAAAGTCGTGGGTGGCCGCCGAAGTCCAAGGAAAAAGCTGGAGGAGAGGGTGCTCCGTGGCCCACCACAAACGAGACAGAAGCAAGAGACTACAGGCTGCGCAGCAGGGGACGGCCTCACTGCAGGGGGCAAAAGTCGCAGAAAACCTGCAGTTGAGCAGATACACAAACCCCAATACAGGCCACGGCTCAGCCGCGGAAGATGCCAATGCACTCCACGATCTGCTGAGAGGCCGGCCGGTTGAGCTGACCGGGCGCAGCAACGTTAAGGACGGGCCGGATAGGATAGTACATGGAAAAGTCATGATTCAAACAAAGTACTACCAAACTGCTCGGGAATCAGTAAATGCAGCTTTTGATGGAAAAACCGGGCTCTACCGTTACAAGAATCAAGTGTTGGAAGTGCCCAAAGACCAGTATTCCGAAGCTCTGGAACTCATGAGGCAGAAGATTAAGGAAGGCAGGGTTCCTGGGGTAGTCAATCCGGAAGAGGCGGAAAAGCTGGTCAAGGCCGGCAGTGTAACCTATCGGCAGGCACGCAATATTGCCAAGGCTGGCAACATCGATTCGCTGTGGTTCGACGTCAAGACTCAGAGCGTTACCGCCGCCTATGCCTTTGGAATCACCTTTGCCGTTCAATACGCTACTTCCCGGTGGAACGGCCTGGACCACAAAGATGCCCTCACGCTGTCTCTTACGGCAGCGGCGGGTACGGGAACAATTGCCCTGGGGGCGGGGGTCCTCACTCAGCAGTTGCTGAGAACTGCCATGGGCCAGAGTTTCACATCTTCCGTTGCACGGCAGGTAGTTGATGGTCTGTACGCGACGGAGGTCGGCAAAGAAACGGTGCATAGGCTCGCCTCGGTCATGTTCGGGAAGAACGTCACCGGTGAAGCGGCGAAAAATGCGGTGACGAAGCTGCTCGGGACGAACCTGGTTATTTCAGCGGTGAGCATCGCGGCTGTTTCCTTGCCTGATCTGTATCGTGCCCTGGTGAGCAAGACCATTTCCTGGCAGCAATTTGGCAAAAACTTTGGCGTGAATGCGGCGGGTGTGGGCGGCGGAACCGTTGGTGCCCTTATCGGAGGTGTTGTTGGCACCCTCGTTGTTCCTGGTGCCGGCACAGCCGCTGGAGTCAAAATCGGGGCAGCAGCGGGCGGTATCGGAGGAGGCGTGCTCACCGCCTGGGGCGCCAAAAAGCTTTTGGATCCCGTGGTCAAAGACGATGCAGAGAAGATGGTCGCCCTGGCCCAAGAGGCCGTGTCGGAGCTGGCGTTTGACTATATGGTTACGGAAGAAGAGTTCACGGAGAAGATTGCTCCGCGCCTCGCGGAAACGATCACTTCTAAGTGGCTCAAAGCCATGTATCAGGCGGGAAGCCGCAGTAAGGAACAGGACCAGACCCGCTATGAGTTTGCCTACAGGGAACTGGAGCCGCTTTTTGCTGAAGTGATCAGTCAGCGTTCCCCAGTGCATCTCCCCGCCGAAAGGTTGGTCAGAAGGGAAATGCGCAAGATTTCTTGGCGGCTCCTTATAGAGTATCTCAGGGCAAAACTAGCATTTTGGTTCCGTCGCAAATGGGAACTAGTCCAAGAGTAACGTGTCAGCGTAATGCTGGCACTTTTTTTCTGGTTTTCTCAAAGCAGGTTCTAGACAGTGTTCCGGCTTGCCGGGGGTAACTTGTCCCAAACCGTGCGTGTATTTATCTATCCAGAAAGGAGTGATGCCCTGTGCGTAAACTGACTCTGCTGCGCACAGCCGAAACGGAACGGCGGAAACCGGAAGCCAAGAACGCCGACGGAACGGAACCAAAGGATCGGACGGGTAAGGGCAAACTCGAAGCTGCCCGGGGGAAAATGGAGTGGGCGGAGGAGCTGCTGGACCAAGAGAGGCCGCTGAGGCTCAACCAGCTGCAGAGAATCTACTCGGAGCTGCTTGGGGTCAAGGAGGAAGCTCCGGAGCCGTTCGCGGGAGATGCGGCCTATCTTTGGGAGCGGCTGGCCTTCGCCTTCAACTACTACGGCCAGCTCAAACAGGCGGAACGCTGCCTGCGCATCCAGGCGGAACTGCAGCCAGACCAAAGCGATGCCTTTTTGAACCTGGGTGTGTTCCTCACCGATGCCGGTTACTATGATGCAGCCATCGCCGCCTGTCGGGAGGGGCTGAAGCGCACCCCCAACTGCGAATTCCTCAACTACAACCTAGCCGGCCTGGCTTCCCTCCTGGGACGGCAAGATCTGGCCCAGAGCGCGCTCAACGAAGCGCTGGTGGCCAATCCTTCCCGGGGGTTGAACCAGCTGGCCAAGGGGAACCTCTGCCTGGAGCGGAACGAGTATGAAGTGGCCGTGCAGTACTTCCAGGAGGCCTTGGCCTGGGCCGTAGAGGAAGAACTCCCCGGCCAGCAGCTGGAGTGCCTCCAGGGGCTGGGGGTTGCCTATCTCAACCTTGAAGAGCTGGACAAGGCCCGGGCTGTACTTGAACAAGCGGTGGATCTGGATCCAAGCTGTTCCGCTTCCCATGAGCTTTTGGCTTACTGCCACAAGCGGCTTGGTAATGAGTGGCTCTACCGCCACCACCTGAAGCAGGCCAGAGATCTGGCCAGGTATTTCTAAGAAAGAGGTGCCCATATGGGATTGACTTTCGAACTCACCGATGTCCAGGTGGAACAGGTCAACAAGTGGCTGGAGGAGCATCCCTGCCCGGTTAGGGAACATGTGGAGCGGACCCGCCGCCTGCCGGCCGCGGGGGAGCGGATGCGCTTTGTGTTCATCCCTACCTTCCTGGGTATGCTTGCCGGGGTGGAATGCGCCTGCGGTGCCCGCCTGATGCTCACCGATGATCTGTAGGCCGCTGGGCGCATTGCCCAGCGGTCTAGAGCGAGCTGGAAAATGGTTGCCAAAAGGTTAGCTTGGTGTTAAACTGGAGTTGACCACTGGCGGACACGGAGGTGTTCGCTCCCCTTTTTAGCTTTGTGTGCACACGGTTGCACGCAGGAAAAAGCGAGGAGGAATCCACATGAAACTGCGTTTGCGGGTAGTTGGGCTGCTGTTTCTCACACTGGTGGTGCTGCTTTTCCCGTTTGTGGCTGGAGCGGAGGAAGGGATCACGACCATCCGCATCCACTACCACCGGCCCGATGGGGAATACGAACCGTGGAACCTCTGGATCTGGACACCGGGACGGGAAGGCCAGCGCTACGAATTCGACGGCGAGGACGATTTCGGCAAGGTGGCCACCATTGAGCTGCCGGGCCTCCACGAGCGGGTGGGCTTTATCGTGCGCACCGATGACTGGGAGAAAGACGTGTCCGCGGACCGCTTCATCGAAGAGTTCCACTACGGCAGCGCGGAGATCTGGCTCATCTCCAGGGACCCTGTGATCTACACCTCTCCTCCGGAGCACATGGGCCTGGAACAGACCCTGCCGGAAGAGGTGACCGTGACCGTCCACTACCGCCGCCACGACCAGGATTACACCGGCTGGAACCTCTGGATGTGGGTGGAGGGCCAGGAAGGCTTCGGCATCGAGTTCACCCACGAGGACGATTTCGGTAAGGTGGCCGTGGTGCCCTTTACGGGCCTACATGATGTCTCCAGTTTGGGCATTATCGTGCGCCGGAGTACGCCCAGCAACGCCTGGGCCCAGAAGGATGTGGAACATGACCGCTTTATTCCCCTGTTCAGGGCGGATGAAGAGGGGCAGATTGAGGTTTGGCTCATGGAAAAGGATGCTAGATTGTACTACCGCTTGGAAGATATAGATCTTGATCCCCGGTTCATCTCCGCGGTGATCGACGACACCCGCCTGATCACCGCCCGGGTCAACCTGCCCTTTACCGCCAGCGACGAAGAGCTGGCCGGGTTTACCCTCACCGCCCATGGGGAGGAGGTGGCCATCGCCCAGGTGGTTCCCACCCGGCTGGTCCAGGGCAGCGCCTCGGAAGTGCAGATCTTCACCGAGGAAGAACTGGATCTGCAGGCAGACTACGTTTTGTCTAAAGAGCCCTATGGCGAGATCTTGGTTGGCTTTGGCCAGATCTTTTCCAGCAAAGCCTTTGAGGAAGCGTTCCATTACGACGGGGACGATCTGGGCGCAGTGTACACCCCGGAGCGGACCAGGTTCCGCCTGTGGGCGCCCACCGCTTCCCAGGTAACCCTGGTCACCTATCCCCACAGTGTGGCGGGGCTGGGCAGGGAATACCCCATGGAGCGGGATGTCAAGGGCACCTGGGTTGCCGAGCTGGAAGGGGATCTCCACGGCACCTACTACACCTATCGGGTTACCGTGGGGGGCAGGACTAACGAAGCGGTTGACCCCTACGCCAAGGCCGTGGGTGTGAANGGGGAGCGGGGCATGGTGATTGATCTCAGCCGCACCAACCCTGAGGGCTGGGAGGAGCTGGTAAAGCCCCCCTTCCAGCACCCGGTGGATGCGGTGATCTACGAGCTCCATGTGCGGGATNTGTCCATGCACCCTGCATCGGGCATCACCCATAAAGGCAAGTTCCTCGGGCTCACGGAGCGGGGCACCCGGGGACCTGGCGGGGTGACCACAGGCCTGGACCACCTGCTGGAGCTGGGCGTAACCCATATCCACCTTTTGCCCTCCTTCGATTACGCCACGGTGGATGAAACCCGCCTCTTTGAGCCTCAGTTCAACTGGGGTTACGATCCCCAGAACTACAACGTACCCGAAGGCTCCTATTCCACCAACCCCTTTAACGGCGAGGTGCGGGTGCGGGAGTTCAAGGAGATGGTCAAAGCCCTCAACGAGAGCGGCCTGCGGGTAGTTATGGACGTGGTTTACAACCACACCAGCAAGAGCGGGGACAGCCACCTGAATCTGATCGTTCCCGGCTACTATTACAGGCTCAACCCAGATGGCAGCTTCTCCAACGGGTCAGGCTGCGGCAACGAACTGGCCGATGAGCGGTCCATGGTGCGCAAGATGATCGTCGATTCGGTGGTGTACTGGGCCACCGAGTACAAGGTGGACGGCTTCCGCTTTGACCTGATGGGCCTGCACCACCTGGATACCATGAACGCGGTGCGGGCGGCCCTGGATGAGGTGGATCCCTCCATCATCATCTACGGAGAAGGCTGGACCGCAGCGGAAAGCACCCTCCCCTTGGAGCAGCGCACCCTCAAGGCCCATGTGAGCCAGGTGCCGGGTGTGGCGGTGTTCAGCGATGATGTGCGGGACGGCATCAAAGGACATGTGTTTAACGACTTGGAGCCCGGCTTTATCAACGGCCAGCCCGGGATGGAAGAGTCGGTGAAGTTCGGCATTGCCGCAGCCACCTTCCATCCGCAGGTGAACTACGCCTTGGTGAACTACTCCTCCGCTCCCTATGCCGCCGACCCCGGGCAGACCATCACCTATGCGGAGTGCCACGACAACCTCACTTTGTGGGATAAGCTTCTGGTCACCAATCCAGATGAACCAGAGGAAGAGCTGATCAAGATGCACAAGATGGCCAGCGCCATTGTCCTCACTTCCCAGGGCATTCCCTTCCTCCATGCAGGGCAGGATTTTCTGCGCACCAAGTACGGTGATGGCAACAGCTATCAGTCCCCCGATTGGGTGAACCAGCTGGATTGGGAGCGCAAACTGCAGTATCTGGATGTGTTCCAGTACAACAAAGGCCTGATCGAGCTGCGCAAAGCCCACCCGGCCTTCCGCATGCGCACCACAGAGGAGATCCAAAGGCACCTTGAATTCCTGGAGATGCCCGCCCCCCAGATGGTGGGCTACGTGCTCAAGGATCATGCCAACGGCGACAGCTGGGGGCAGATCGTGGTCCTGTTCAACGGGGGCACCGCTCCCCAGAGTGTGAGCTTGCCGGGGGCAGGCTGGGTCGTGGTGGTGGACGGCGAACGGGCGGGCCAGGAGGCCCTGTGGGAGGTGCCCGGCAGCGAAGTTAGCATACCGGCCCGCACCAGCCTGGTCCTGGTGGATGGGGCTAGCTTCGCCACTGGCCGCTAACCCCAGGAAGCCAGCCCGGTGCACCACACCGGGCTGGGAACCTTTAGATCCTCTCAAGAGCAGCAGGGATCGGCCCGGCGGAACAGAATAGACCAAGTGTCTGAATAAATTGAGGGGTGATGGTATGTGGCAGGAATTTAAGAAGTTCGCCCTGCGGGGCAACGTCGTGGACATGGCCGTTGGTGTTATTGTGGGAGGCGCTTTCGGGAAAATCGTCACATCCCTGGTAAATGATGTGGTCATGCCGATTTTGGGCCTGCTGGTAGGACGCGTCGATCTCACTTCCCTCAAACTTGTGCTGCGCCAGGCCAACGACACCACCGCCGAGCTGGCCCTGACCTACGGTGTCTTTCTCCAGAATGTGCTGGATTTCCTGATCATCTCCTTCAGCATCTTCATGGCTATTCGCATGATCAACAAGGTGCGCAGGAAGGAAGAGGAAGCTCCGCCCGCGCCAGAGGCGCCGCCTGAGCCCAGCACCGAAGAAAAGCTGCTGACCGAGATCCGCGATCTCCTCAAACAGCAGGTGGGTCGTTCGGCCTAGGACGAAGGCCGCGGGAGAAAGGAGTAGGTTATGCGCAAACTGAGGACCATGCTCCTGGCCTGGCTTTTGGTCGCGGCTGTGGTGCTGCCCCTGGCGGCAGCTTCCCCCGCCGAGCAGGAGCTCTATGCCAGCAAGCATGGGGTGTTTTACCAGATCTTCGTGCGCAGCTTTGCCGATGGGGATGGCGATGGCCTGGGCGATCTGCGGGGGATCATCGAGCGTTTGGATTACCTCAACGACGGGGATCCGCAAACCACAAGCGATTTGGGCGTTACGGGAATTTGGCTGACTCCAATCCACCCTTCCCCTACGTATCACAAATACGATGTGGTGGATTACTACGTATCGACCCGGAAATCGGTACCCTGGCTGATTTCCAGGAGCTGATTGACCAGGCCCACGCCCGGGGCATGAAGGTTATCCTGGATCTGGTGTGCAACCATACCAGCAGCCAGCACCCCTGGTTCCTGGCGGCCAGCTCAGATCCGGAAAGCCCCTACCGGGACTACTATATCTGGGCTGATCCGGAAACGCCCCTCACAAGGCGGGGCCCCTGGAACCAGATCGTCTGGCACCCCGCGGCAACGGGCCACTATTACGGCCTCTTCTGGAGCGAAATGCCCGATCTGAACTGGGCCAACCCAAAGGTGCGGGAGGAGTTCAAAGCGGTGGCCGCCTTCTGGCTGGAGCAGGGGGTGGACGGCTTCCGCCTGGATGCCGCCAAGCACCTCTTTGAGCACGACCCCAGCCGGAAAGCGGTGGACTGGTGGCTGGAGTTCAGCGACTTCGTGCGCTCCCTCAAGCCAGATGTCTACCTGGTGGGCGAAGTGTGGGACAGCCCCCATGTGGTGGCCCCCTACTACGGAGCCTTCGATTCAGCCTTCAACTTTGACCTGGCGGACCGGATCATCCCCATCGTGCGCTTTGGCCTGGATACAGGGTTGGTCGCGGCCCTGCTGCAGCAGCACGCCCAGTACAACGCATACGCCCAGGGCTGGGCCATAGATGCACCCTTTTTGAGCAACCACGATCAGGATCGGGTTATGTCGCAGCTGTTTGGCGATTGGAACCAGGCCAAAATGGCCGCGGCCATCTATTTGACCCTGCCGGGCAATCCCTTTATCTACGCCGGGGAAGAGATCGGCATGCAGGGCCGGGGCGAGCATGAAAACATCAGGGAACCCTTCAAATGGTACGAATTAGATGGTCCCGGACAGACCGCCTGGCGCTCCAGCCTGTTCAACACGGGCCGCTGGCAGCCTTCGGTGGAAAGCCAGGACGGCGACCCGGGATCGCTTCTCAACCACTACCGCCGCTTGATCCACCTGCGCCTCAGGGAGCCCGCCCTGCAGCTGGGAAGCCTTTCGGAGGTGGACTGCGGAGACAATCCCCGGATCATCGCCTATGGGCGGAGGTGGCAGGATGAGCTGGCCCTGGTGGTCCACAACATCTCCCGCCAGGAGCAGGAAGTGCTCTTGACAGGGGTGTCCCTGCCAGGGGAGATCCTCTTTGCCTCGGGACCTTACAGTTTTGAGCTTGATGGCCCGGGCTGTTCATTGGTGCTTGCGCCCTGCACCACCGTGATTTGGAAATAGGGAGCTGTGTTCTCGCCGGTTCGGTTTCGCCGAGCCGGTTTCTGCATGTTGCGAGTGTTTTTTTGGGGCATCTATGTTACAATTAAACAGTACATTAAGGCACTAGCATTGGAAGCAATCTAGCTGCAGACGTTGGAGGAAATCTGAAGTTGAAGATCGGTATCATCGGCAAACCTCAAGCAGGCAAAAGCGTCTTGTTCCGCCTGCTCACCAAGCACGGCGCAGCTGCCAGCGGGAAAGCCCAGCTGGCAGTGGGCAGAATCCCTGACCCCAGGGTCGATGCCTTAGCCGAGCTTTATAAACCCCGTAAGGTGACCTACGCCACCATCGATTTTTGGGATGTGCCGGGCTTTCAGCCGGGCCGCAGCTCGCTGGACTTTCTGCAGTCCGTGCGGGATGTGGATGCCCTGGTGGCGGTGCTCAGGGCCTTTGAGTCGGACCTGGTTCCGAGCATAACTGGGATCCAGCCCTACACCGATTTCAAAGATCTCCAGCAGGAGCTGCTCATCGCCGACTGGACCCTCCTGGAAACCCGGCTGGAGCGCCTGGCGAAGCAGCGGGGCAAAAACCCCAAGGCCGGGGAAGAGCTGGCCGTGCTGGAGAAGTGCCGGGAAACCCTGGAGCAGGATCTGCCCCTGCGCAGCCTAAAGCTGAATGCAGAAGAGGAGAAGCTTGTGCGGAGTAACGATTTCTTCACCAAAAAACCTCTGATCGCCGCGGTTAACCTGGACGAAGGGCAGATGGCTACAGGAAGCTATCCCCAAGAGGAAGAGCTGGAGGCAGAACTGGCCCGCATGGATGTGCCCCTGATCAAGGTGAGCGCCCAGATCGAGGCGGAGATCAGCGAGCTGGAGGCGGAAGATGCCCGGCTGTTCCTGGCGGAGCTGGGCCTTGCCGAATCGGGTATTGCCCGCATCGCCCGCACCGTCTATGCCCATCTGGGGCTGATCTCCTTCTTTACCGCTGGAGAAAAGGAAGTGCACAGCTGGACCATCCGGCGGGGTGATACCGCCTGCCGCGCGGCGGGCAAGATCCATTCCGATCTGGAAAGGGGTTTTATCCGGGCGGAGGTCGTGGCCTACGAGGATCTCCTGAGGTGCGGCAGCATGCAGAAGGCCAAAGAACAGGGCCTCTTCCGGTTGGAAGGGAAGGAATATATTGTGCAGGATGGCGATGTGATCACCTTTAGGTTTAACGTGTAGTAAAGGAGGCGGGATGCGTGGAAGTGCAGAAGAAAGCTGAAGAACTGGCCCAGGCCATTATCGACAGCCCCGAGTACAAGCGCTTGCTGGAGGCCAGGACCAGGGTGAACAGCCACCAGGCGGCCAGGCTCATGCTCCGGGATTTCCAGCAGAAACAGCTGGAGCTGCACAGAAAACAGATGGAAGGGCAGGAGTTAACGCCTGAAGAGGAGGAGCAGCTGCAGAATCTCTTCGGCGTGATTTCCATAAACCCCTACATTCGGGAGCTCTTTGAAGCGGAGTTCGCCTTCAGCGGCCTGATGATGCAGGTAAACGATGCCCTGGCTAGAGTGTTGGATTTCCAGGATGAGGAAGAAGGTGGGGAGGAGCCCAAGCTGGAAATCCCCAAAAAGAAAATCCTCATTCCGGGGCAGGACATCTGAGTCGTGGCTGGACTGAGAATCGGAACGGCTGGAATTCCTGCATCCGCCAAGCCGCAGACTACTCCCGACGGCATCCGGCGCCTGGCCGAGCTGGGCCTGGACCATATGGAGATCGAATTTGTGCGGGGGGTGCGCATGGGTGAAAAGACCGCCCGCACCGTGGGGGAGCTGGCTGAGGAGCTGAGCATCTCCCTCACTGTCCACGCCCCCTATTACATAAACCTCAATTCAGCGGACCCGGAAAAAATCGAAGCCAGCAAAAAGCGGATCGTGCAGGCGGCGAAGGTGGGGGCCGCGGCGGGGGCGGTGAGCGTCACCTTCCATGCCGCCTTTTACCACGACGACGATCCCCAGCAGGTGTACCAGCTGGTGAAGGGGCATATGGAAGACATGCTGGAGGAGCTGGCCAGAAGCGGCGTGAACATCCGCCTGAGCCCGGAAACCACCGGCGGGCCCACCCAGTTTGGCACTCTGGAGGAGCTGATCCGCCTGGGGCAGGAGCTGCCCGGCGTTTACCCCTGCGTGGACTTCGCCCACTTGTATGCCCGCAGTCTCGGAGAGTACAACTCCTACCAGCACTTCGCGGGCGTTTTGCAATCGATCCGCGATGGTCTGGGCGAAGAGGCCCTCAAGGCCATGCACATTCACCTCTCGGGGATCGAGTACGGGCCAAGGGGTGAAAAGCGCCATGTGCCCCTGGAGGAGACGGAACTGGATTACCGGGCTGTGCTCCAAGCCCTAGTGGACTTTGACGTTGCGGGCTGGCTCACCTGCGAGAGCCCCATTCTGGAAGAAGATGCCCTGATCCTCAAGGGCCTCTACGAAGAATTACACCAAAGGTAGAAGGAGAGGAGAAGTGGTGGAACAGGTCTATCTCAAGCACATCGGCCAACATGTGGGCAGCGAAGTGGAGATCAGGGGCTGGTTGTACAATAAACGTTCCAGCGGGAAGATCCTCTTTTTGATCATCAGGGACGGCACCGATCTGATCCAGGGCGTGGTGGTGAAAAGCGAGGTTCCCCAGGAGGTTTTCGAAGGGGCCAAACGCCTCACCCAGGAATCCTCCCTGATCGTGCGGGGGGTTGTCCGGGAAGAGCCCCGCGCCGTGAGCGGCTATGAGCTCGCGGTGACCGATTTGGAAATCGTGCAGCTGGCGGAGGAATACCCCATCACCCCCAAGGAGCATGGGGTGGAGTACCTCCTGGACCGCAGGCACCTCTGGCTCAGATCCCGCAAGCAGCACGCCATCATGCTGGTGAGGAACGAGCTGATCAAAGCCACCCGCAAGTTCTTCGACGAGCGGGATTTTGTGCTCATCGACGCGCCGATTTTGACCCCGGCCTCGGTGGAGGGCACAACTACCCTGTTTGAAACCGACTATTTCGACGACAAGGCCTATCTCTCCCAAAGCGGGCAGCTATACATGGAAGCCGCGGCCATGGCCTTCGGCAAGGTGTACTGCTTCGGGCCCACCTTCCGGGCGGAAAAATCGAAAACACGCCGCCACCTGATGGAGTTCTGGATGATCGAGCCGGAAATGGCCTTCTACGACCAGGAAGACAACATGAAGCTGCAGGAAGAATACGTGAGCTACCTGGTGCAGCACGTTTTAGAGCACTGCCAAAAGGAGCTGGCAGTGCTGGAGCGGGATATCACTAAGCTGGAAAAGGTGGTTCCCCCCTTCCCCCGCCTCTCGTATGATCAGGCGGTGGAAATGCTGCAGAAAAACGGCTCCGATATCCAGTGGGGCGAAGATCTGGGGGCGCCCGATGAAACCATCATCGCCAACCACTTCGACAAGCCTGTGTTCATCTACGGCTTTCCCACGGAGATCAAGGCCTTTTACTTCAAGCCCGATCCCCAGCGGCCGGAAATCGTCTTAGGCAGCGACCTTCTGGCTCCCGAGGGCTACGGCGAGATCATCGGCGGCGGCGAGCGCATAGCCGATCTGGATCTCATTGTGCAGCGGATCAGGGAGCACAACCTGCCTGAAGAGCACTACCAGTGGTACATTGATCTGAGGAAATACGGGAGTGTGCCCCATTCCGGCTTTGGGTTGGGGCTGGAGCGCACCGTGGCTTGGATCTGCGGCCTGGCCCACCTGAGGGAAGCGATCCCCTTCCCGCGCATGTTGAACCGCATCTACCCGTAGCTCTAGTTAGTGCCCCAAAAGATGAGCAAAACGCCCAGGGCCACCAAGGTCAGCCGGGNCCAGGGGAGCTGGGTGCTCAGGCGCAGAAGTCCCACGCCGCTCACTAAAGTGAGGATCACCGGGCCGATCAGCCCCAGCACCGCGTTGATCTTCAGCGCAGATTCCACCCTGCCCAGCTTGACCATGAGGAGCCCCGCTGAAATCTCCAGCGTTCCCGCGAGCAGACGGAGTAGGGCCATGGTGAGCACGGCACGCAGTTCGGTGACCATAAGACCACTCCTTCGAAGGGAGATCCCACAAGAGAGGTGATTGGGTTTGCTTAAGTTCCTCCGAGAAACTGACCCGGAAATTCTGCAGGTGATCAAGGATGAGACCCGCCGGCAGAACAAGAAGCTTGAGCTGATTGCATCGGAAAACTTTGTCAGCTGCGCCGTCCTGGAAGCCTTGGGGAGTCAGCTAACCAATAAATATGCTGAGGGGTACCCAGGTAGACGCTATTACGGCGGNTGCGAGTTTGTGGACGTTGCGGAGAATTTAGCCATTGAGCGGGCCAAACAGCTCTTCGGCGCGGAGCATGTCAACGTCCAGCCCCATTCCGGTTCCCAGGCCAACCAGGCGGTGTTCTTCGCCGCACTCCAGCCGGGGGATACCATTTTGGGCATGGACCTNAGCCACGGTGGACACCTCACCCACGGCAGCCCCGTGAACCAGTCGGGGGCCTGGTTTAAGGTGATCCACTACGGTGTGCGGAAAGAAGATGAGCGGATCGACTACGACCAGGTGCGGGATCTGGCCCTCAAGCACAGGCCCAAAATGATCATCGCCGGTGCTTCCGCCTACCCCCGCATCATCGACTTCAAGATTTTCCGGGAAATCGCCGATGAGGCCGGCGCCCTGCTCATGGTGGACATGGCCCACATTGCGGGTCTCGTGGCCGCGGGGGTGCATCCCAGCCCGGTTCCCTATGCGGATTTCGTTACCACCACAACCCACAAGACCCTGCGGGGACCAAGGGGAGGCATGATCCTCACCACCAAAGAGCACGCCAAGGCCATTGACAAAGCCGTCTTCCCAGGTATGCAGGGGGGCCCGCTCANGCATGTGATCGCCGCCAAGGCGGTGTCCTTCAAGGAAGCCCTGCAGCCTGAGTTCAAGGACTACCAAAGGCAGGTTGTGGCCAACGCCCAAACCTTGGGCGAGACCCTCAAAGACCACGGCTTCCCCTTGGTCTCAGGTGGCACCGACAATCACCTCTTGCTGGTCAAGGTTAAGGCCAAGGGCTTCACCGGTAAGCAAGCGGAAGAGCTTTTGGACAGCGTGGGCATCACCGTGAACAAGAACACCATCCCCTTCGAGACGGAAAGCCCCTTTATCACCAGCGGGATCCGCATGGGCACAGCGGCCCTCACCACCCGGGGCATGGGCGAGCAGGAGATGCGCGTGATCGGAGAATTGATTGCTAAGACCTTAGAGCCTGGGCGCACAGATTTCAGTGAGATCCGCCAGGCCATTGCTGAACTTACGGGAAGGTTTCCCCTCTATCCTGAGTTGAACTGATTAGCCTTCTGGGAGGGCTGATTGTTGGTTACCTTTGCCTCTAGGCGCACGCGGAGAGCTATGCACTTAAATACCATTGAAGGGGGCTTTGCCACGGCTGCGGAAAACCTGGCAGCCCCCTATCTGAGCTTGTTTGCCCTGGCTTTGGGCGCCACCCCCTCACAGATCGGCATGCTCACCGCCTTTCCCAACTTGATCGGGAACATCCTCCAGATCCCCATGGGCCTGTGGTCGGAACGGATGCAGGATAAGCGGCTGCTGCCCATCGTGGGAGGCTATCTATCCAGGTCCACCTGGGCCCTTCTGGCTGTGATCCCCTTTTTGGTTCCGCCCCAGTACAGGGTGGGGGTGGTCATTTTGCTGGCCACCTTCCGGGTTTTGATGGCTAATATTGGGGTTCCCGCCTGGACAGCGCTCCAGGCTGACCTTGTTCCCAAGTCCATTCGGGGCCGCTACTACGCCAACCGCAACATTATCTGCAACATGAGCGCCCTGCTGGCCACCATCGCGGCCACCTTCCTTTTAGGCCTGCGCTTTCCCCTCAATTTCCAGATCATCTTTGGCGGCGCCGCGGCCTTAGGGCTCACCGCAACCTACATCTTTTCCACAATCGACTTTGCCCAGAGCGCGCCCAAGGAAAAGCGCACCGGTATTCCCTTCAGCGCCAAGGTGCGCGGCTTCCTGGGCGAGGTGGGTACGCAGAAGGCTTTCTGCAGTTATGTGGTCAGCTCCCTGCTCTGGAACTTCGGCGTGAACCTGGCCGCTTCCCTGTTTGTGGTCTATTTCGTGGAGGACTTGGGGGGAGCACCTGGCTTTTGGGCAGTGTTCTCCGGTGTAAACCTGGCCACGCAGGTGCTGATCCACCGCTACTGGGGTCGGTTGGCGGATAGGTTCGGTCAGAAGAACGTGATGCTGGCGTCCGGGGTGGGGGCTGTGTTCATTCCCCTGTTCTGGCTTGTCACCAGGAACACCTGGTTTCCCTTGATTATCTACGTGATCAACGGCCTGGCCTGGGGAGGCTACAATCCCGCGGCCTTTAACCTGCTGTTGGAAATTACCCCCGATGATCACCGCACCGTCTATGTGGGGGCGTATAATACCCTCATGGGGGTGGCCATGGCTGCCGGGCCCCTGGTGGGAGGCTTCGCGGCCGAAGCTTTGGATCTTAGGTTCATCTTTGGCGCCTCGTTTCTTGTGCGGGGCTTGGCCCTTTATCTCTTCCACCGCACGGTGCGGGATACGGGCAGTAGGCGTCTGCGCATGCGGGATTTGGTTCTCGGGTCTAAGGCTAAGGAACTTGACTTGTAGTTAGAACGTTCGGCAGAAGGGTGTGTTGGCTGTGGTTGCTAAGGGAGCGAACATGAGTGATGTGAAAAGGCAGAATCGGTCTTCCATCCTGAGGCTGCTCTACAGCGCGGGGGGCATGTCCCGCAAGGATCTCGCCCGCCACCTGCGTTTGACTCCCGCCGCGATTACCATGATCACCAACGAGATGATCAGTGAAGGCCTGCTGGAGGAAACGGGCGAGGAGCACAGTCCCGGCAGGGCCGGCCGCCGGGAGATTATTGTTGACCTGTGCTATGGCAGCTTCCATGCTCTGGGCATCAGTATCAACCTCGACTACACCATGGTGACCTGCCTGGATTTAAAAGGCCGGACTCTCTTTGAGGATCGCTTTAGGACCGATACTTCCAGCACTCCCCAGCAGTTTATCCGGCACATTTGGGATGTGATCACCGATAACCTGAAGGCGGTAAACAGGGGCACTATTATCGGTCTAGGCGTGGGCGTGCGGGGCATAGTGGACAGCGCAAGGGGCGTCAGCCTGGAATCCTTTGGGCTCTGGGATGAGGGGGTCAACGTGAAGCAGATCTTCACCGAGCTGGCCCAGCTGCCTGTGAGCGTGGATAACAACGTGCGCAGCATTGCCAGGGGCCAGTTGTTTTTTGCCCAGGACAAGCCCAGTTCGTTTCTGCTGGTGAAATACGGGCCGGGGATTGGCGGCGCCTTGGTGCTGCAGGAGGGCCTGTTTACCGGGCACAACTATCGGGCGGTTGAGCTCGGCCATGTGGCCGTTGAAGAGCCTGGCCTGCCCTGCCGGTGCAGTAAGCGCGGCTGTTTGGAGACCATTGCCTCTTACTACGCCATTGAGTCGGCGGTGCGGGAGGTCTATTCTCCTGAGCGCACCCCTGTTTTACATGCCCTAACAGGTGGGGACGGCAGCCAGATCAGTTTTGATGCCATCATGCAGGCCTATCGCGGCGGAGATCAACCCGTTATCCAGATCGTTACCAAGGCCATGCGCTTGTTTGCCTTGGTGCTCAAAAACGTGATTACTGTGCTCGATCCCCAAAAGGTGATCCTCTATGGAGTGGCCTTTGAAAACGAACACTTCCTGCAGCTGGTTTATGAGTTCATGGACGACTGCACCAGGGTTCCTGAGGTCAAGGAGCTGATTGTGAAAAGCGAGTTTAACGGCCAGCTTGCTTCCAAGGGACCAGCATCTTTGGCCATTCAGCATTTCTTCGACAGTGGGGGAGTGGTCCCGGAGCCCGTTTCCCTGCGCCTGAAGCCCTAAAGGCCAGCAGCAGGGTCATTTGATTAGTAAACTTAATTAATCTATTTACAAAGCGCCCTTTGTTGTGTATTATGTAAAAAAGGATTGTGACACTGGGCGCATTTGTTTTTGGGGCAAAGAAGAGATAACTGGACCGCCGCAGCCCAGGCAGCAAGTGCAGGAGGAATGGCAATGCCGCAAACCATCGGGCTTGGGGTTGTCTGCTTGGCCAGGAAGACCTATGATTTTCAGGCCGCGGCCCACAAGTACAGGGAGACGAGGGCAAAGCTTATGGCTCTGCCCAATGTGGAGTGGGAGTTCATTGAAGATTTGGTGATTGAACCGGAGGACGCCTATGCCGCGGCGGAGCAGCTTGCGGTCAGGCCTCTCCACGGATTGGTGCTGATCTCGGGCACATTTCAGCTCGGCCATCTGGCCTTGATTTTGAAAAAGCGCATTGATCAGCCCGTTTTGCTGTGGGCCTTTGAGGAGCCCCCTTATGATGGCGGGAGGATCCGCTTTAACTCGGTGTGCGGTCTGAACCTCAACGCCTCCAACCTGTACAAGGCAGGCTGGGATGATGTTAGTTATGTGGTTGGCGAGGAGATCGACCTCGATTGGGTAACTGCGGTGCGCATGAAGGCCGCGGTGGAAAATGCCCGGATCGGCCTTGTGGGCTACAGCGCCGATGGCTTTTTCAACTTGAGCATCGCTGAGCTGGATGGCTTTTCCCGCACAGGTGTTTTGGTCAACCACTTTGAAATAGCTGAGCTTACTTCGTTCGAGGCCCCCCAGGCAGAGGTTGAGGAGTATGGGGCCAAACTGCGCAGAGACTTTGACTGCTCCAGCCTTATCCCTGAACAGCAGCAGAAGGTGGCTGCCCTGTGCGTTAAGCTGAAGAGGTTTGTGGAGCAGTACAAACTAGATGCTGTGGCCATCCGCTGCTGGCCCGAGTTTGCCAATATGTACGGCATCTCACCGTGCGCCTCCATGTCCATCCTCCAGTCCCAGGGCTATGTGCTGGCCTGTGAGGGGGACATCCAAGGGGCCCTTTCCATGCTGGCCTGCAAGGCGGTGGGAGAAGGGACTCCCTTCCTGGCCGATTTTTCCCAAATCAACAGGGAAGGGGATTACGCCCTGCTCTGGCACTGCGGTGTAGCGCCGCAGAATCTGTGGGATGGCCGCTGCCGCCGCAGCTTGGATACCTACTTCGCCGGCGGCCGGGGGGTAACTGCGGGCTTTGTGCTCAAGCCCGGAGTGATCAGCCTCCTGAGGATTGACTCGGCCCGGGGCAGGGTGCGGCTGTTTATCCAGAGGGGTAGGGCCGTTCCCATGGACAAGGAGCTCATGGGTACCTATGCCAAGGTGGTTTTTGAGCAGGCGGTGGAAAAGGTGCTGGACAGCATCCTAGCAAACGGCGTTGCCCATCACTTCGCCCTCATCTACGGGGATCAGATCAGAGCCTTTAAGCTGTTCGCCAAAATGATGGGTTACCAGCTTATTGACTAGCCGAGCGGAGGGTAGCAGATGGAATTAATGCTCAAGGAAGACGGCTTTGCCCTGTATGTGGATGGCAGGCTCTTGCTCCTCCACAGTTACGATGAGCCCTGCGCTTACCTGGGACAGGGCCGGGAAGAGATCACCATGCACAGGGGCAATTTCAGCATCAAGGATGAGCTTGTCTCCCGCATCCCCCTGAGGAACTACGAAATTACCAAGCATGATCAGGGGTACACCATCCTGCTCTTTCACATCAATAAGAATATCGCCTTGGAAATAGAAGTGTACCAGGCCCAAGGACGCTACCGCCTGGTCACCCAGGGCAGCCCGGAGTTCAACCGGTGCTGGCTGCGCCTGCATGCCACAGCTGAAGAGTATGTGTACGGCGGTGGGGAGCAGTATTCCCACTTCAACCTCAGGGGCAAGAAATTCCCCATCTTTGTAACGGAGCAGGGAGTGGGGAGAAACAAAAAGACCCTCACCACTTTCCAGGCAGACTGCCACGATGGGGGCGGCGGAGATTACTGGACTACATACTTTCCCCAACCCACCTTTATCAGCTCCCGCAAATACTACTGCCATGCCGCCAACTTGGAGTACCAGGAGCTGAACTTTGCCCACCCCAACTACCATGAACTCTACCTGTGGGGTACGGAATATGATCTGACTTTAGAGACAGCCCCCACTTTCACAGAGCTTTTGACCAAACTTACCGGCCTTTTGGGCAGGCAGCCCGTGCTGCCCGAGTGGGCCTATGAGGGTGCTTGGTTGGGCATCCAGGGGGGAACAGAGGTCTGCCGGGCCAAGTTGGATAAAATGAGGGCAGCGGGGGCCAAGGTGAACGTAATCTGGGCCCAGGATTGGGTGGGGCACCGCTTCACCTCCTTCGGCAAGCGCCTCATGTGGAACTGGGTGTGGAACAGGGAACTCTATCCCGATCTGGATCGGCAGATCACCACCTGGAAAGAAGAGGGCGTGCGCTTTACTGCCTATGTAAACCCGTATCTGGCTGTGGAAGGCTCCCTGTTTGCAGAGGCACAAGCCAAGGGCTATTTGGTCAAAAACAGGAGTGGGGAAGTCTATCTCGTGGATTTTGGGGAGTTTTTCGGCGGCATAGTGGATCTGACCAATCCCCAGGCCGCGGATTGGTTTAGCGACCTCATCGCAGCTAACCTAATCGAGCTGGGCATTTCCGGCTGGATGGCGGATTTCGGTGAGTATCTGCCCACCGATGCTGTGCTCTTCAATGGAGAGGACCCGGTGAAAATGCATAATCAGTGGCCGGTGCTCTGGGCCAAGGTAAACCATACTGCCCTGGTGAAGGCGGGTAAGCTTGGGGAGATCGTGTTTTTCATGCGCGCGGGCTTTTCCGGTTCGCAGAAATACGCCACTGCCATCTGGGCTGGGGATCAGAATGTGGATTGGAGTTTAGATGACGGCTTAGCTTCAGTCATCCCTGCGGCCTTATCTTTGGGTATGTCGGGTTATGGCATCCACAGCAGTGATATCGGGGGTTATACCACCCTTTACGGGATGAAAAGGACGAAGGAGCTCTTTCAGCGCTGGACTGAGCTGGCCATCTTCACCCCCATCATGCGGACCCACGAGGGCAACCGGCCCGCGGAGAACTGGCAGTTCGATTCCGATGCCGAGACCATTTCCCACTTTGCCTGGGCCACTAAAATCCACGCCAAACTCAAACCTTACATCAAAGCCCTGCTGCAGGAAAATGGCGAGCGGGGGATTCCCTTGATGCGTCCTTTGTTCCTCCACTACGAAGAAGACCCCCAGGCCTATGCCCTGCAGTACCAGTATCTCTTCGGCAGAGATCTTCTCGTTGCCCCCATCTATAAAGAGGGGCAGCAAGTGCAGCAAGTGTACCTGCCTGCAGATGAGTGGGTCTATCTCTGGGGTGAGGGCGAGTTTGGCCAGGGCTGGGTGGAGATGGAGGCGCCCATTGGCAGACCGGCTGTGTTCTATCGCAAACACTCACCGTATCAAGGGCTTTTCGCGGGTATTAAAGGCTGTGGTGCCTGGAAAAAGTAGACTTCTCCTAGGACGAAGGCAGTGATGGGGGGTGTGAGCGGAGGTAAGCGCAAGGGATCAGCGGTGTTGTGGGTAAGCTGAGCTGTAAGCACACTGGGGATGTTTAACGCCAGGATTATCTTGAAGGTCCCGGCGATAAGCAAATCCTGAAAGATGAGGGGGAGTAACATGAAGGTCTTGAGGAAAACGCTTGGGTTGTTAGTGTGTACTCTCTTGGTGTCGTTGCTCGTTGGTACTGCTGCAGCGCAGAAGGTAACCCTTACCTGGCCCTGCATCTGGGTTGGCGTAGACTCGAAGGCGGAGACGATCAAGAAGTTTGTGGACGAGTTTAACCGGGAACATGCAGGGGAAATTGAGGTGATCATCGAGGAGAACTCTGACTACCAGGCTTATCGGGATAAGCTGAGGACAGCCATCTCGGTGGGTCGGGTTCCGGACATCTTCACCATTGATGCCGATACTCCCCTCTACCTGGAAAGCGGCAGGCTGTTGGACCTCACCGCGGCGATGGAGGAGGGCTGGGCCGATAACTTCATCGAAGGAGCGCTGGACCACACCACGGTGAACGGCAGGATCGTGGCCATCCCCTTTGAAATGGGGCCCACCCCCGTCATGTACAACAAGCGGCTGCTGCAGCAAGCTGGGTGGGATCATTTCCCCGAAACCTTTGAAGAACTGTGGCAGTGCGCCGAGGATCTGAAGGCCGCGGGTATTATCCCCTTCTCCCAGATGACCGGGGAAAATGCCTGGACGTCCATGCTCTGGTATTCGCAGCTGGTTGTGGCCATTGGTGGTCCCAATGTGTACGACAATCCCAATAATCCTGCCTTTGTGGAGGCAGCCAGAGTGTTGAAGAGAATGTTCGACTACACCACCATGGATGCGGTGGGGGCCGGCGCAGCCGTTTCCGGCGGGCACTTCTTGGCGGAAAGGACAGCCATCTTTATGAACGGCCCGTGGTACATCGGCAGGCTGCAGCGGGAAGGCCTGAACAACATGTACGAACATGTGGGCATCGCCCCCTGCCCGGTGTATGAAGGCGGAGCGGGGAGCAAGGGAGGCTACATCGGCAATCCCCAGGCGCTGCTGGCAGCCGGGGCAACCGATGATCCGGCTAAGGCAGCTGCGGCCATCAAGTTCCTGCAGTACCTCACCGATCCCCAGAGGGTGGCGGAACTGAGCGCCAAGTCGGGGGCACTGTTCTACGTCAAGAGCGTAGAGTCGGAGTTTGAGATGGAACGGCTGCAGGCTGAAATGATTGAGCAAGTCAACCAGGCGCCTTACGTTGTACCCCATTTCCAGTACATGAACCCAGCCAGTGTGTACAACGAGTTCCCCATGGCCCTTTCGGGGCTGGTGTTGGGCGAACTGACGCCCGAGGAGTTTGTAGAGGTGCTGAACTCTAAGCGCTGAGAGTTAACCACCCTTCCCCCGGCCTGGGGGAAGGGTGCCATCAAGCTGGAAGAGGGGGCAGACCATGGATGTGAAGCGAGAAGACAGGGTGGGTATAGTGGTCTTCCTCACACCCGCTTTGGTGCTCTTCACCTTGTTCTTTATTTTCCCCATCATCTACCTGATCATCATCAGCTTCATGCAGTGGACGGGGTTTAACACACCGGTCTTCGTGGGCTGGAAAAACTATCTGACGATCTTTAACGATAAGGTCTTCCTCCGGTCCATCCGCAACAACTTGATCTGGGCCCTGTGTGCCGGTTTCATCCAAGTGCCCTTAGCTGTTGTGGCTGCCCTGGTTTTATCCTACCGTCCCCTGGGCTGGAAGATCTTCAGGACGGTGTACTTCTTCCCTAAGGTGATTTCGGCCATCGCCTTGGCTACCCTGTGGGCGGCGGTGTATAACGCCCAGTACGGCCTGCTCAATGGGCTGCTGCGGGTGATCGGCCTGGGGCATCTGCAGACCAACTGGCTGGGCACCCTGAAAACCGCCTTTCCCTCTGTGATCATCTATTGGCTGTTTTATATTGGCTATTATATGATCATCGTCCTCGCCGACATCCAGGGCATACCGGAAGAGTATTATGAGGCCGCGGAGATAGATGGGGCCGGCCGCATCCGTCAAAGCCTGTGCATTACCCTGCCCCTGGCCAAAACATCCATTGTCACCTGCATTCTGCTGGCCATGATCGACGGCTTAAGGCAGTTTGCCGAGGTGTACATCCTGACTAACGGCGGTCCGGCCAACCGGACAACGGTCATGGTGCTGTATCTCTACAAGGCCATGCAGAATTACTCCTACGGCACATCCAGCGCCGCAGCCATGGTGCTCATAGCCATTGGCACGGTGGTCATTTTGACCATCAAAAACACCCTGGGCCGGGAAACCTTTTGAGAGGGGGATGAGCGGTGAAGAAAAGAAGACTATCCCCGGGAGCTGTGCTCCTTGGTCTGGGTAAGTGGACATTTTTGATCTTCCTGTTCGTGTACGCGGTCTTTCCCGTGCTCTGGCTGGCTGTGGCCTCTTTGAAAACCAATGGTGAGCTCATGGCCAACCCCTTTTCCCTGCCCCAAGTGTGGCAGTTCCAGAACTACAAAAAGGCCCTGGCCGTTTCCGGGATCGCTAGGTTAATGCTCAACTCGGTCCTGATTTCCACCGCAGCTACCTTCCTCAATGTCCTCATTGCTTCCATGGCTGCCTATACCCTGTCTAGGTTTAGATTCCGGGGCAACCAGGTCCTGAAGGTGATGTTCTCTTCCGGCATACTCATCCCCCTCAACGCGCTCATGATCCCCTATTTTGTCCTCATCAACAGCCTGGGCCTCTACAACACCATGGGGGGCCTGATCCTGGTTTATACCGCCATTGGCATACCCATTTCCACCTTCATCATCATGGGCTTTATGGCTTCTGTCCCCGAGGAGCTGGAAGAGGCGGCGATTATTGATGGGGCCTGCTTTTACAAACGCTTTTTCACGCTGGTCTTTCCCCTTTCCCGGGCGGGGGTGGTGACCGCGGGAACCTTCCAGTTTTTGACCTGCTGGAACGAGTTCGTGTACGCTAACCTCCTCACCTCTTCCCAGGCGGTGCGCACGGTGCAGCTGGGGATTCGCTACTTTACCAATCAGTTTGCCACCGACTACGTGTCCATGTACGCGGCCATCATTATCAGTATCCTGCCCAGCATCGCCGCCTATGTGCTCTTCCAGAACCAGATCATTGCCGGCCTCACCAGCGGTGCCCTTAAAGGCTGATTATGACGGAGAGTGATTGCAGTGCTGCAAGATCGGGAGTTCTTTACCGCCAAAAGCAGGGAAATCCGCAGATTGACCGTTGCTTCCATTGGTGATCTGGGGGTGGGCCATCTGGGCGGCTGCCTGTCCGTGGTGGATGTCCTGACCGTATTGTATTATGCGGTGATGAATGTGGACCCCAAGAATCCCCAGATGGAGGGGAGGGATCGCCTGGTGCTGTCCAAGGGACATGCCGGGCCGGCCCTCTATGCCATTTTGGCTGACAAAGGCTATTTCCCCAAAGAAGAACTCTTCACCTTAAACAGGGTGGGGACTAGTCTACCCAGCCACTGCGACATGCTGCGCACTCCAGGGGTGGATATGACCACCGGGGCCCTGGGGCAGGGCCTTTCTTGTGCCGTGGGCATGGCTTTGGGTTCGAAACTGAAAAGGGATGGCGCGACCATCTACGCCATAATCGGAGATGGTGAGTCCCAGGAAGGGCAGATCTGGGAAGCGGCCATGTACGCCAGCCATAAGGGGCTGGATAACCTGATTGCTTTCACAGACTGCAACAAGCTCCAGATCGACGGGGCCACGGAGGAGATCAACGGCTTGGAAGACTTGGCCGCCAAATGGGAGAGCTTTGGCTGGTTTGTGCAGAGAATCGATGGACACGACCATTTGGCTATCCTGGAAGCCATCACCAAGGCCAAGGGCCATGGCCAGGGGAAGCCATCCATGATCATCTTGGATACGGTTAAGGGCAGGGGCGTTTCCTTTATTGAACAGGCGGGCGTAAACAACCACAACATGCCCATTACCCCGGAACAGGTGCAGATGGCTTTGGCGGAGCTCAGTTAGGAGGTGGTACCATGGAGATGCGGGCCATTTTTGCAGCAGAACTGGATCGCTTAATGGCACAGGATGAGCGGATTGTGGTGATCGATGCGGATCTGGCCAAAGCCAATGGTACCCTGTCTTTGCGGCAGAAGTATCCGGAGCGGGCCTTGGACGTTGGTGTTGCCGAGCAGAATATGGCCTCCATCGCAGCCGGCCTGGCCGCCTACGGCTTCATCCCCTTCATTACCTCCTTCTGCCCCTTTGCCACGCGGCGCATCTGCGATCAGATCGCCATCTCCATTGCCTATGCCCAGCGCAGTGTGAAAATCGTGGGTTCCGATCCCGGGATCGCCGCCGAACTGAACGGCGGGACCCATATGGGGGTGGAGGATCTGGGCATCATGCGTTCCATCCCCTCCATGGTTGTGTTCGAGCCGGCGGACGGCGTTCAGCTGAGAAAGGCGCTGCCCCACCTGGTTGCCTACGACGGCCCGGTGTACATGCGGCTGTTTCGCAAGGAGCGCCCCCAGCTGCTCCCGGATCACTACCAGTTCAGTTTCTTTAAGGCCGATGTGCTGGCGGAAGGGGGAGATGTGACCATTGCCGCCTCGGGCATTATGGTGGAAGAAGCCCTGAAGGCCCGGGCTGTGCTCCAGAGGCAGGGCATTGAGGCGGAAGTGATCAACGTGCACACACTCAAGCCCCTGGATGTGCAGACTATCCTGGATTCGGTGCGCAAAACCGGCTGTATTGTCACCGCGGAAAACCACAACATCATGGGCGGACTGCGCAGCGCGGTGGCGGAGGTGATCGGGGAGCACTTCCCTGTGCCCATGCGCAGCGTGGGCATCCAGGACGTATTCGGCCAGGTGGGCAGGTTAGAAGAACTGAAGGAAGTGTTTGGACTCACAGCTGAAAACATCGCCGCCAAGGCCAGGGAAGCCATCGCGGCCAAAGAGAGCTTACCCACGGGAGGAGAGGAAGCATGAGAATTGTGATCGGTTCGGATAAATCGGGGTTTGAACTGAAGGAGGCAGTGAAAAAATACCTTCAGGACCTGGGTCACGAGTTGCTGGAGGTGGGCACCACCGATCCCACCTCGCCCGTTCCCTTTTATGCGGTGGCGCCGGAAGCGGCGAAACTGATCCAAGGGGGCCAGGCTGAAAGGGGAATTCTAGTCTGCGGAACGGGCATGGGTATGGCCCAGGTGGCCGGCAAGTTCAAGGGGATCCGCGCCGCCTGCGTGGAAAGCGTGTATGCGGCCAGGATGTGCCGGGCCATTAACGATGCCAACCTGCTCTGCCTGGGTGGATGGCTGATCGGCAGGGAAATGGGCCTGGAGATGAGCAGGGTGTTTTTGGAAACCGAATTCACCCAGGGACTGGAAGAATGGAGAAAGCAGCACCTGGAAAAGGCCAAACAGCAATTTGCCGCCTTGGAAGAGGAGATCTACCGTTAGGAAGTGTGGGCCTTGGGCGCCGCTGTTAGAAAAAGTTGATTTTCCCACAGCAGTTGGTTATAATCAGAAGTAGTTTCAACAGTGATGAAGGAGCCCAACTAAGGAGCTTCCGCTTTAGAGAGCTGGTGGGTGGTGCAAACCAGCCGGAAACCTTAGGGTCCACCTCCCGAACTGGCACAAGTGCATACCGAAAATGAGGTGAACTGCGGCTTGGCCGCAGTTAATCAGGGTGGCAACGCGGGTTTTCCAACTCGTCCCTGGGCTTTCGAGTTCAGAGACGAGTTTTTCATTAAGTGCAAAGGGGTAAGAGCCATGCTAGATATCAGGATGATTCGCCAAAACCCGGACAAAGTGCGGGAAGGGGTGGCCAAGAAGGGCGAGACTGCCCCCATTGATGAGATCTTAGCCCTTGATGAGCAGCGGCGCAGCCTGCTCGCGGAAGTTGAGCAGCTGAAGGCCAAGCGCAACCAAGTGTCGGAAGAAGTGGCCCGGCTCAAGCGGGAAAAGCAGGACGTCCAGCCGCTGATCGAAGAAATGCGGGTGGTTTCCCAAAAGATCAAGGATTTCGATGAGCAAGTCCGGGCAGTAGAAAACAAGCTGCAGGATCTGCTGCTGCGCATTCCCAACCTGCCCCACGAATCGGTGCATGTGGGAACCAGCGAAGAGGATAATCTGGAGATTCGGCGTTGGGAAGAGCCCCGCCAGTTCGCCTTTGAGCCCAAGCCCCACTGGGATCTGGGGGTAGATTTGGATATCATCGATTTCGAGCGGGCGGCTAAAGTTGCAGGGGCACGCTTCTATTTCCTCAAAGGCCTGGGTGCTCGCTTAGAGCGCGCCCTGATCAACTTCATGCTCGATCTGCACATCACGGAGCACGGCTACACTGAGGTTTTCCCGCCCTTTATGGTCAATGCTGCCAGCGCCACGGGAACCGGGCAGCTGCCCAAGTTCGCGGAGGATATGTTCAAGTTGGAAGGTTTGGACTACTATTTGGTGCCCACCGCCGAAGTGCCTGTGACCAACCTCTACCGCGATGAGATCCTGACCATGGAAGATCTGCCCATCTACCATGCAGCCTATTCGGCCTGCTTCCGCTCGGAAGCTGGCTCCCACGGCCGGGACACCAGGGGACTGGTGCGGGTACACCAGTTCAACAAGGTGGAGCTGGTGAAGTTCGTGGCTCCTGAAACCTCCTATGATGAGCTGGAGAAGCTGACCAACAACGCGGAGGAAGTGCTCAAGCGGCTCAAGCTCCCCTACCGGGTAGTGCAGATGTCCACAGCAGATCTGGGCTTCAGCCAGAGCAAGAAATACGATTTGGAAGTGTGGATGCCCAGCTACGGACGGTATGTGGAGATTTCCTCCTGCAGCAACTTCGAAGACTTCCAAGCCAGGAGAGCGAACATCCGCTTCCGGCGGGAGAAGGGTGCCAAGCCCGAGTTTGTGCACACCCTCAACGGTTCGGGAATCGCGGTGGGCCGCTGCCTAGCCGCTATTCTAGAGAACTATCAGCAGGAAGACGGCTCCATTATCATCCCCGAGGTTCTCCGTCCCTATATGGGAGGTTTGGAGATAATCGGCGCCGAACCGAAGCTCTAGAAGCTTTTCTGCCGATCTAAAATGCAATAGCAAATGCAACAGCTAGCCAGAAACCCGTTCTATAAAGCATTTCACAGTTGTGTTCAGCTTCGATAGTTCCTCCTGGAA
>JGI24714J26587_10000533_pt1 | contig 27445 bp, 22 predicted proteins | sample BioPla4DNA2_FD_26587 | JGI IMG/M metagenome (IMG submission 26587)
CTTCCTAGTGCATGCAAAAACCTATGATTTTGATGAAGAGGGCAACCATCCCAGATTTGATTTTGACAGATGTATGGAAATAGCCAAGAAACACGGATTTGATGGCTATTATTCCGTAGAATTTGAAGGATGGGGAGATCAAGTAGACGGAATTAAGAGAACCATAGAAATGATTAAAAAACATGCATAATACATTTACAGTAATAGGATAAGTGGAGGTAATTTACCATTGCCTCCCTTATCCTATATTTTTTTTCATTTCACCACAGCTTTCCCGGGCTATGTAATGAATAGGCAGTTCAATGGAGTGGGGAGGTTCTATCTTATGGTTAAGCACATCAAAAACCAATCTAAGACAAGCTTCAGCCATTTTTTCCATGGGTATATGAACTACTGAAAGGGATGTAGTGGCATATTCTTCAAGATCTCTGTCACCATTTCCTACGCTGATCAATTCTAAATGGTCAGGAATAATAATACCNGNTTTATGAAGACGACGTAATGCTCCAATGGCCATAGCATCTGAAGCACAAAATAGACAATCGGGTCTTTGCTCAAGTTCAAGCAANCGTTTTGCACCTGAATATCCTCCTGGCATAGAGTTGTCTTCATAAATAACATCTACAATTTCTAAGTTATGTTTAGCAGCAGTTGACATAAAGCTGTTAATACGCACATCCATACCCGAGAAAGCAGGTGGAGATGTAATAATGGCTGCTTTCCGGTGTCCCCGAGATGCAAAAACTTCAGCAGGTATACTGCCTATTTTGACATCATCTACATTCACCGTACAGAATTTTTGAGAATGCCGATTATAAAGGATAATGGGGATGTGAAAGTTACTCTCTTCTAAATATTCAAGATCTTTTGCAGAGGCGTTACAAATTATAGCAGCGTTATACATATTCATAGATCGTAAGGATGTAATCTTGTGTAACTCATTATTTTTATACGGATGAATAATGATTTCACAGTCACGATTTGATTGTAAAATTTCATTTTGTAATCCTTTAAGAAAACGGGATACCATATGAGCTCTAAAGTCAGAAGCCCAGAAGACAGCAATAACTAAAGTATTAGATTGGGAATCTCCACGTAAACGACGTGCTGATATATTGGGGCGGTACTCAAGAGCCCTAACGGCTTCCCATACCCTTTGTTGAGTTGTTTCTGATATTTTCCTTTCGTCAGCTTGTCCGTTAAGTACAATGGACACAGTACTTGGTGACACGCCTGCATATTTTGCAATATCTTTTATTGTAGCCAAATCTAAACCTCCATTCAGAAAAACTAGTGAGAAAAATAAATACCTTTAGTACAGTAATTATAATTATTCTTGTCAGAAAAGGCAAGGAAGTATATTACACAATAATAAAAATATGTTCTACTTTAAATATTTATTTCTAACTATTGACAACAGAGATTACAGCTGATATAATTTACGTATAATGTTTTACTAAAACGTTAAACGGAATTGTTGAGTTTTATCGTTTTAGTAAAACGTCAACCCCCTATCTTTTCATCATAATGAATGGAGGAGAGTGTAAAATGAGAAAGAAGTCAATTTCATTAATGCTAGCGTTGGTTTTGTTATTGACCTTGCTGGCAGGATGCGGTGGTTCAAGTCAAACTGATTCAACTGTAAATAATAGCCAGAATACTACAGAAGAAAATAACACTTCCAGTTCTGGCAACGATTCAGCTAATGCAGATATTGATTTTGACGAAGAACCTTATGAAGTACACTACCTATATTTTGTATCACAGGAAAGTCCTCAACAGAGTAAGATTAATGAAGCGGTAAATGAATTAGCCCTTAAAGAATTGAATATGAAAGTTAATTTAATACCCATGACTTTCGGAACATACTCCGAACAGATTTCTGTAATGCTGGCAGCACAAGAACCTTTAGATATATTCCCAGCCTTTTCTAGCAACTTTGCTACATATATTGAATCTGAGTATGTAGTAAACTTGCATGATTATCTAGAATACGCACCTGATATTATTGAAATATTTGGCGAGGATGCTTATGCAGGATACATCGGAGATTTCCTAATAGGCTTCAGTCAAATGAAGGAACGAGCTTATCCTATTGGACTTATAGTTAGAAAAGATATTTTTGATGAGTTAGGCTACAGTGTGGATGATTTTTCTGTAACAACTGATGACTATAGTAGCTATGACCAGATTACTGAATTGTTTGCCAAGGTAAAAGAAGCCTACCCATCCATGACTTGTTTAGATGGTACATCAATTATGGCTTTAGAAACCCTTACATTTGTAGATAATCTAGGAAACAATTTCGGTGTCTTAGAGGATTATGGTCAAACAACTACCGTTACAAACTGGTTTGAATCTGAACAATATAAAACTTTCTGTGAAATAGGACAGAAATGGTATCGCGAAGGATATACATCTGCTGATATCGCAGTAAACCAGGATTCAGGAGAAATCAAGCTAAAAGCAGGAAATACTTTCTCTTTTATAACAAAAATAAAACCAAATACCGCTGTTGAAAAACTAGCTCAGACTGGTTACGAAGTAGAAGTAATTCCATTGAGCGGTGCAATGAAAAATACCAATGCAGTAAGTGGTGCTGTATTTGCCATTGCTAGTGCTTCAGAGGATCCCAAAAAGGCAATGCAATTTATGAACTGGACCTATAAGAGCGGCGAATTTAATGATTTAATCAACTGGGGTATTGAGGGAGAAGACTGGATTGTGAACGAAGATGGTATGGCGGCTTATCCTGAAGGAGTAGATGCCAATAGCGTTAGTTATCATAATGATTTTGGATGGATATATCCCAATCAATTTGCAGGTCATCCATGGGTAGGAAATCCTACAGATATATGGGATCAATATAGGGAATACAATAATAGTCTCATTAAATCCAAAGCCTTTGGTTTCACATTTGATTCAAGACCCGTGGCAACAGAGGAAGCCCAACTAAATGTAGTATATGATCAGTATAGTAAGAACCTAGCTTTTGGTATTGTAGACGATCTAGAAAAAGGAATAAAGGAATTTAATGAAGCTCTTTATGCAGCGGGCTTACAAAAAATGATCGATGAGAAGCAAAGGCAGTTAGACGAATGGTTAGCTTCCCAATAAAGTCTTGATATTGTAGAAAGCCGCAGTATGTAGGCAGATTGGCAGCGGCTTTCTATAATAATGAGGAGGAGTGGAGATGAAAGCGAAACTGAAAATCAATCGGATGTGGCAGTTTGTGCCTCTCTATTTCATGATGCTGCCAGGACTTATTTATCTTTTTATAAACAATTATATACCTATGGCAGGGATTGTTGTTGCCTTCAAAAAATTTAATGTCAAAGATGGTATTTTCGGTAGCCCTTGGGTTGGCTTTGATAATTTCCAATTCTTATTGAGTACTAATGATGCCTTTATTATTATTCGAAATACGTTACTATATAATATAGCCTTTATAATCGTTAACAATATTGTAGGAATTTTTCTAGCTATAATTATCTGTGATGTATTAAGTGAAAGGCTCAAAAAAATATATCAAAGTGCTATCATGTTGCCTTTTCTTATTTCTATTGTGGTAGTTAGCTACATCGTATTTGCATTTTTAAGCCATGAAAATGGAATGCTCAATAACAGTGTTCTACCTATCATAGGTGCTTCACCTATTCAGTGGTACAATGAACCAAAATGGTGGCCCTTAATATTGATTATAACCAACTGTTGGAAAGGTGTAGGTTATGGAACTTTAATATATATAGCAGGTATAGCTGGTATTGATACTAGCCTTTATGAAGCTGCTGAACTGGATGGAGCTAGCAAATGGCAGCAGATTGTAAATATAACTCTCCCCTGTTTGATTCCATCAGTAGTAATATTACTACTCATGAGCATAGGTAGGATATTCTATTCCGATTTTGGTCTATTTTATCAGGTTCCACAAAACTCGGGTTCATTATATTCGGTAACCAACACCATTGATACATATGTCTACAGGGCTTTAATTTCTGCCGGAGGATTAGGAAGATCCGCTGCTGCAGGCTTTTTCCAATCAATAGTGGGTTTTGCACTGGTGCTAACTTCTAATGCTGTGGTAAGAAAGATTAATTCGGAAAATGCCATGTTCTAGGGGGGATTTATATGGTAATGTCAAAAGGTTTAAAAGTATATCAAGTCATCATAAACATTATTTTGATTTTAGTAACATTAGCAATGATTTTACCGTTGGTACTTTTGTTTATGTCATCGATTACGGAAGAAAGCACATTGATTGTAAACGGTTATTCATTTTTCCCAGAAAAACTTAGCCTAGAGGCCTATGAGTACATTATGCAAAACGCCACTACAGTTTTTAGAGCCTATGGCATTACAATTCTGGTTACAGTCATTGGAACCCTGGGTAATTTATTACTAACATCAATGCTTGCATATCCCCTCTCTCTTAAGGAGTTACCAGGAAGGAAAGTCATAAGTTTTTATGTTTTTTTTACTATGCTGTTTTCCGGGGGATTGGTACCTTCCTATATCATGTGGACTACTAAATTTGGGATAAAAAATACTATATGGGCGTATATACTACCTAATTTTTTAATGAGCGCCTTTAATATCATTCTAGTGCGTACTTACTTCTCTACTAATATTCCCGTAGATATATATGAGTCAGCTAAAATTGACGGTGCAGGATATATGAGAATATATTGGAAAATTGCCCTTCCCTTGGGTAAGCCAATTCTTGTAACAGTGGGATTGTTTGCAGGATTGGCTTACTGGAATGACTGGACTAATGGTCTGTATTATATAAATAAATCTGAACTGCTTAGTATTCAGACATTGTTAAATCGTATGATAAGGGATATCCAAGCACTACAGGCCCAGTCAACAATTGATTCAGGTTCTTTAATGAAGGTTCCTCAGGTTTCAATCCGTATGGCAATAGCTTTTGTTGCTATTATACCTATTTTAATCATTTATCCCTTTTTACAAAAATATTTTGCCAGTGGTATTATGATAGGTGCCGTAAAAGGTTAAAGAGAGGAGAATCATTATGGCAAAATTTCAATGTAATTTTATATCCTACACCCTAAAACGAGCAGTGGATATCACTGTAGTAATCCCCAGTGTGACTATCCCTGAGGCTTTAGGAATGGGGCAGTCAAACCAGCAGTTACGCCATACCAAAAAAGACAAGTATCCTGTATTGTATCTGTTGCATGGATTCGGAAATAATCACGCTACCTGGACTGGATATACCAACGTAGAGTTATATGCTGAAGAACACAATATGGCTGTGGTAATGCTATCTGCGGAAAACAAGTTTTATGTTAACCATGATGGCGGAGATCTCTTTTTTGATTTTGTGTCACAAGAATTACCGGATTTTGTATGTGGAATGTTCCCTGTATCTGACAGAAAGGAAGATACCTATCTGGCAGGATTATCTATGGGAGGATACGGTACATTGATACATGGGCTTAGCAATCCAGACAAATATGCAGCACTGGGAGCTTTTTCAGCAGCTGTAAAGCTGAATTTTGATATGTTGGACGATATGGCTAAAGCGGGAGAGCTTGATCCCTTAACAATAGCTAAGGAACAGACAAAGAAAGGAAAAAGTCTGCCTAAGCTTTATATTGCCTGTGGACAAAAGGATTTTCTCTTTGAAGCTAATGTAGATTTCAGGGATCAAATGAAAGCCCTAGGCGCTGATGTAACTTGGGTGGAACATCCTGATTACGGACATGAATGGCGTTTCTGGGATCTTCAAGTGGAAGCATTCCTAAACTGGATTGAGCGCAGTGATGCCTATGCACGTAGAGGAAAGCGGCAGATATAAGCTTAAGAAACACAATATATGAATTGTAATACATTGCTACGTATGCAATAAAATGTATTATAATATAGTTATAAAATAATACGGAGGGGGAGTAAAATCATGAAATTTAGAAATGAGAATATTAATGAACAAGGTTACATTTACGGCAAGTGGATGACAGCACCTGGCACATACACCATATCCTTTGGTAATGTATATTGTTATCTTATGATAGGTACAGAGAGGGCATTGTTGTTTGATACTGCATATGGGGTAGGAAATATTAGGGCTTTTGTAGAGGAAATCACTGACAAACCTGTAATCGTAGTCAATTCACACGGTCATTACGATCACACTGGAGGCAACCCATGGTGGGATACTGTATATGCAGGACCAGGCGCTGAAAAAATTATGAAAAAAGCATTTACCGAGGAAATGCAAAAGGTTCATAACAGTAGACCATACCCAGACTACAAAGTGCATACAGTCAGAGAGGGCCATGTATTTGACTTAGGTCAACGAAAAGTGGAAGTAATTGAAATACCTGCCCACCATGAAAGCAGTATAGCTCTGCTAGATAGAGATAATAGGGCATTGTACACAGGTGATGAGCTGGAGGCTGGACAGGTACTATTATTTGTACGGGATCAGCCATTACCCTATAAAGAAGTAGTATCACGACATTTACAAAACATGCGAAAATTAAAAGAACGAGCTGATGAATTTGATGTTATCTATCCTGCTCATAATGGGCCACAACTGGATCCATCCTATATTGATGACTTTATTGGTCTTTCAGAAGCTATTTTAGAAGATTGCGCTACAATAATGCCAGATTTGGCCGGATTTGGCTTCCCACCTTCTACATCAACTGGTGTATTTGCAAATCGCGGTGTTCTGGAACGTGCACAGTATAAAAAAGCATCTTTCGTATATGACAAATCCAGATAGTATTAATAAAATATTCTAAATCATAACATGAGCCTCCATTGTGATCTTATTAAAGTGTGAATCTTTATCTAGCAATGAGGGGCTCATGATATTTTTGTGATCAATATATGTTTACAAAATCCAAAAATACTTCGCAATGTTAGGTTCAAGTTAGGAGAATTAAGGTCAGGGGGTATTTTATTGGAAACGATAAGAATTGGATCAGGTGCAGGTTATGCAGGTGACAGAATAGAACCGGCACTTGATCTTATTGAATATGGAAATATAGATTATATAGTATTTGAATGTTTAGCAGAACGAACCATAGCTTTAGCACAACTACAAAAGCTTAAAGATCCTAGCAAAGGATATAACGATTTATTAGAGTACAGAATGGAAAAAGTTTTACCCGCCTGTATAAAAAACAAGGTGAAGATTATAACAAATATGGGTGCTGCTAACCCCGTTGCGGCAGCAAAGGTTATAAAAAAAATGGCTAAAGATATGGGGATAAAAGGTTTAAAAATTGCAGCCATCATTGGAGATGATATATTAGATAATATTGATAAATATTTGGATTATTCTTTACTAGAGACAGGTGAAAAGCTATCTAGCATCTACCCAAAAATAATATCTGCCAACGCATATATTGGAGCCGAGGGAATAGTAAAGGCTTTGAAAAATGGTGCTGATATTGTTATTGGAGGTAGAATTGCAGATCCCTCTTTATATTTAGGGCCTATTATGTACGAGTTTGGATGGCAAAATGATCATTATGATTTAATAGGGAAAGGCATACTTGCAGGTCATCTACTAGAGTGCGCATCTCAAGTAACAGGTGGTTATTTTGCTGATCCTGGTTACAAAGATATTCCAGAATTATGGAATATAGGATTTCCTATTGCTGAGATCAGTAGAGAAGGAGAAATTATTGTAACTAAGCTTGAAGGGTCAGGGGGGATGGTCACTGCAGCTACCTGTAAAGAGCAAATTTTATATGAGATACATGATCCATCAAGCTATATAACTCCCGATGGTATTGCAGATTTTTCTAATGTAGAAGTAAAAGAGATTGGTAAAGATAGAGTGTTGGTTCGAGGAGCAACGGGAAGAAAAGGAAATGATCTATATAAGGTGAACATTGGATATAAGGATTGCTATATCGGAGAAGGTGAGATAAGTTATGGTGGTCCAGGGGCAATAGAAAGAGCGCAATTGGCTGGAGAAATCATTAAAAAAAGGCTGGAATATCTCAAGGTACCTTTAGATGAGCTGAGAATTGACTATATAGGTTTCAACTCTCTTTATCAGGATACAATGGGTACACGTATAGCCCATGGGCAGAATCATTTTCCAGAGATAAGGCTAAGAGTAGCAGCTAGAACCAGCAGTAGAGCTGATGCTGAAATAATAGGAAATGAAGTAGAATCACTCTATTTAAATGGTCCAGCGGGGGGCGGTGGAGCAAGAAAGTATGTTAGAGATATTGTATCTATTGCTTCTATCTTTATCCAGCGGAGTGATATAAATATTGATGTTTTGTATGAGGAGGTGTGAAAATTGAAGCTTAGGGATATTGCTCATTCCAGAGCCGGCGATAAAGGCAACATTTCGAATATATCCCTAATTGTATATAATATGGAAGATTATAAGATACTAGAAAAGCAGGTAACTGCTGAAAGGGTCAAAGAGTGGTTTTCTGGAATAGTCGAGGGTGATGTAAAGAGGTATGAATTACCTAACTTAGGTGCTTTGAACTTTGTATTAGAAAAAGCCTTGGGAGGAGGCGTTACAAGAAGCCTTGCTTTGGATGCCCATGGTAAAAGTTTAAGTTCAGCATTGTTGGACATGGAAATTGAATACGAGAAAGATTAGGATAGTTTCCTATTGGGGGTGTATAATATTGAGTAATAAAACCAAAGAGATGATAGATCTCATAAGAAATAGTTATAAAGAAGGTGTATCCCCTGCTACTTATGAGGTTGATGATATTAGAGAAGTTATGGTTCCTATGAGAGATGGGATTAAATTGAGGACAGTAATATGTTCTCCTAAAGGAGAAGGGCCATGGCCAGTTTTGTTTGTTAGAACCCCTTACCCTATATATGAGTTTTTCAAAGTTCATGGAGAGGAATATGCTAAAAGGGGATTTGTATATGTTTTTCAGTTCTGCCGAGGCACAGTAGGTTCAGAGGGTATATGGGAGCCTAATGTTAACGAACCTAATGATGGCATTGATAGCGTAAATTGGCTTGCCCAGCAAAGCTGGTGCTCATCAATTGGGATCCATGGTATATCCTACATGGCCTTGACAGGCTGGATAATTGCAGATAAGTTGCCTGAAAAAGTTAAGGCTTTATATCTATGTCACTATGGTGTAGATCGCTATCTATCTGCATATAAGGACGGTTTGTTTAGGCATGATATTTTAACAGGTTGGGCAATGACAAATGCAGGTAAGCAAATAACCGATGATTTTATGACAGATTATATAAAAGCTTGCCTATATCGCCCACACATAAAGGTAGATGAGGATCTGTGGGGAATCAAATTAGATTGGTACAGGGATTGGATTACTCATACTGATTACGACAGTGAGTATTGGCAAAAAGGATTTTGGGGTAAATTAAGAGGAATTCCAGAGAAGATAAATGTCCCTATATCCATTGTTGCAGGTTGGTTTGATCATCATTTGGAGGGTACTGTTTTAGGTTATGAAAAGCTAAACAATGAGACAAAAAAATACAGTCGATTAATAGTAGGTGGATGGGATCATGACTTTAAACCCTGTATACCTGGACATAAAAGTGAGAATGCATCTTTCAATCTAAACGCAGATATGTTTTATTGGTTTGATAAAATTCTAAGGCAAAACTGGCTACCCGAGCCGGAGATTAAAACCTACATAATAGGTGATGATAGTTGGAGGCAATGGGAAAGCTGGCCAATAGAAACTAATTCTACAAAATCCTTGTATTTTACCGCTAATAGACATTCTCAATTTAATGCCTATGTTTTGTCGGATAATAACTCTGATATTCCGGCAACAATAGAATACCAATATGATCCTATGAATCCCGTGTTTTCTAATGGGGGAGAAACAATCTTTGTGTCTACTGAAAGAAGGGGGAGTTTATTGCAGGAGGAGCCAGGATATAGAGATGATGTCATAAGTTTTGTATCCCATGAACTAGATGAGGATATGTTAGTGGTTGGCGATATAAATGTAAAACTTTTTGTAAGCTCGGACTGCGAAGATACCTGTTTTACAGTGAAAATTATGGAAGTCTTGCCTAACGGAGAAGCATATAATCTTAGAAACGGCATTACTACAATGGCTTATAGAAATAACTCCCCAAAGAGGATATCATATGTGCCTAGTAATATAGAAGAAATAAATATCAAAACTCTCCCCATAACTTGGAAAGTTAGTGCAGGATCAAGAATTCGAGTGGATATTTCATCCTCCAACTTTCCTGAATACTCAATTCATTCCAATTACGAAGGAATATGGTCAACTCATGACAAAACTAGAATAGCTAACCAAGTATTGCATATTGGCGGTAAGTATGATGCTGCAATTCAATTTAACATAATAGTATAATGGCAATCAGAAAAGTATTAGAGGAATATAATAGGGGGTCTTATTGTTTTATTAATAAACAATAAGCCCCCTTATTATATAAACAAATTAAATTACCCAATCATGTTCATATAGTTATTAGACTAGCACAACAGACTAAATTATAATATACTAATATGGACTAGCATTATACAATTTAAGCAGGGGGGGCATTAGAATGAAACATCAATTTACCATAGGTACCTTTAATATAAGGCATGGATTAGCGGATGATGGAATTAATAGCTGGGATAACAGAAAAGAACTGGTAATTGAAAGTATTAAGGAAAAAATGCCGGAGATCATTGGATTTCAAGAAGTTTTGCCCTTTGTAAAGAATTATTTAGAGGAAAACCTGCCTCAATATATCTTATTGGGCAGCGGTAGAGATAAGGATTTACAAGATGAGCATAATTGCGTAGCTATAAGACGGGATAGTTTTGAACCAGTATTTTTGGANACTTTTTGGCTGTCTCTNAGTCCCTATGTGTCAGGCTCAAAACTAGATAATAACGACGGACTNCCTCGGATTTGTACAGCAGTTATTCTAAAATCTAAGATAAACAATAAACTTGTTCGTGTCTTTAATACCCATTTAGATTATAGGTTTTCAAATATTAGACTCAAGCAGCTTGAAATACTCAATAGAATGATGGAGCAATACCAAGATAAGCTATCCATACCCATCTTTTTAACAGGGGACTTAAACTGTACTCCTGACAGCAAGGAAGTAGAGTATATACTAAATGATTTTTATATAAAATTAATAGATATATCTACTGAACAGCATATAAAAAGTGCTATTACCTTCCACGATTACTTTAGGAATAATGACTATAAAGTAAAAATTGATTATATTTTTGCTACTCCTGACATTGGATTTATTAAGTCTTATATAGACGATACCGTTAAAGATGGGGTTTATCTGTCAGATCATTATCCTATTTATGCTGTTGTAGAGATCTAACTCTGCGCTCCATCATCATCTTTATGGCATAGACTATGCCATAGACTAGGCTGATAAATAGGGCTATAGCAGCACCTGAAGGTATATTTAGGGTGTATGATATCCATAGCCCAGTTAATGTGAAGAAAATGCCTATTAAGCTAGAATACAACATAAGCTTTTTTAGATTTTTAGTAAAAAGCTTTGCTATGGCAGGGGGAGCTGTGAGCAATGCCATAATTAGAATTATACCTATTACATGTATAACCACTACTACAGTTAAAGCTATTAATATAAATAATAGGTACTCAATAAAGGTGGTTTTGATGCCAATAACTGTAGAAAATTCTTCATCAAAGAGATAGGCTTTCAATGGTTGATAAAGGGCAGCTACAGTCAGTATCACTACAGCATCTAACAAGGCTATGATATAGAGATTATTCCGGGAAACTGTTAATATATCCCCAAAAAGATAGGTAGTCATATCTGGTGGATATCCAGGGGTAAGGGCTATAAATAGTATACCCAGACTCATTCCGGCTGCCCAAAATATACCAATAGGTATATCAGTATTCATGGTGGTTTTGCGTTTTATTGTTGCAATTCCCATAGCGGCACAGATGGTGATAAATAAAGCCCCTATGATAGGTTCTATCCCTAGCAGATATCCCAGACCTATCCCGCCAAAAGCGGTGTGGGCTATACCGCCGCTCATCATAACCAATCTTTTTTCTATAATAATGGTACCTATTATTCCGCAGGCTATACTAGCCAATATTGCGCTAATGACTGCATTTTGTAAAAATTGATATTCAAAAAGGGATCTAATCAAAATTATTACCTCCATTATAGCTGTGCTCTTTTAAAACCCTATGGGGTATGCCATGTGCAATAAGGTCTATAGGACAGCCATAGAGTTTATGAATAGTTTCTTCAGACAGCTCTGGATGACCGTGATAATGCAGCTCCTTATTTAAACAGGCAATAGTGTGAACATGAGAGGATATGGCACTCATATCATGGGTAACCATAATAATTGTCATATCCTTATTTAATTCATCTAGGATAGAATAGATATGGGATTTTGANTCTGCATCTAAGCTAGCAGTAGGTTCATCCAAGATCAAGATTTTTGGCTCAACGGCCAAAGCTCTAGCAATTAGAGTTCTTTGAAGCTGACCTCCCGAAAGTTGGCCGATCTGCCGCTCACGGAGGGGATAAATTTCTAGCTTGTTCATTAGGGAATGGGTTATATCTATATCTTCTTTACTATATTTATGAAATATTGGTGTTTTACCGGATAGCCTTCCCATAAGTACTGTTTCCTCTACGGTTATGGGAAAATCTCTATTAAATTTTGTAAATTGGGGAACATATCCCATGATTCCCAGGGCTTTGGCGGGAGATTTTTCATAGATCTCTATTTTGCCTGAAGTAGGGGTTATGAGCCCTAAGATGGCCTTGAGAAGAGTGCTTTTTCCACCACCGTTAGGACCAATAATACCTAGAAATTCCTTATCCTTTACCTTTAAGTTGACATTAGATAAGGCACATACACTTTGGTAGTGTACTGTAAGATTGGTTATATTAACTACATTTTCTGATTTTTTATCTATGTTTTTTCTATTCATATCTTATCACTTTCACTTCATCACCTCTGCAAAGGTTTTAGCTATTTTCTCCAAGTTTTCTATATAGTTGGGAGCTAGAGGTGCGATTTGTTCTGTTTTCCCTCCAATTTCATTGGCAAAGGTTTCAGCCTGACGGCTATCCACTTCTGCTTGATAGAATATTACCTTTATTCCTTCTTCCTTTGCTAAATCAACAATGCTTTCAAAGGTCTGAGGCGAAGCCTCCTTTCCTTCTTCTTCTAAAGCAATCATCTCAAGATCATAATCATCAGCAAAGTATCCAAAAGCAGGATGGTAGGCTATAAAGGTTCTTATTTTTAAATCCTTTAGGGAGTCCTTTATTTTAGCATCTAACTGATCCAGCTGGTCCTTATATCTTTGAGCATTCTTACTATATGTATCCTTATTTTCTGGATCCAACTTAGATAACTCCTCACTTATTACATCTATCATAACCTTTACCCTTTTAGGAGATAGCCATATATGGGGGTCCCTCTCTCCTGGAGATATTTCTAGATCTGGATAAACCTCTGATACATANCCGGCCAGGTCAACAACTTTTAGATTAGGGTTAAAGTCCTTGGCTTTTGGCAGTATACTGGCTTCTTCCGAGGGTACTCCNATTGTGAAATAGATAGAGGCTTTGCTAAAATTTTTTAGTTGATTGGGAGTAGCTGAGTAGGTCTCAGGACTGCTTCCAGGGGGAATCATGGTCACTACATCTACTAGCTCTCCAGCTACCTCTTTGACAAAGGTGCTTTGAGGAACTATGGACACCGCTACAGTAGGCTTATCACTACTATCTGACGCAGGTTGTCCACAAGCAGATGCCATAGTCAAGATAAGTACAAGAAACAAAACAATTAATAATTTTACATTTCTAAATTCTATGTCCATTTTTCTCTCCTTTATCTGCGTTAATAGTCACTTAGTTGAAGTCACTATTATTATAATACTCCTATAGTCAATGTCAACAAAATTTAGTCCACTTATATAGTACCCCATAGTAAAAAGTGTAAACTATATTCCATAAAATATTGCCATAAATAAATATATGGATTATAATATTTATGAGATATAAATATTATAATTAGTAAACAATTTTGTGTGTAAAGGAGTGGAATAGTGGAAGATTTATATTTAACCTGTCACAGTAAGTTAATGGAGCTAAGCTGGAGTGTTATAAAAAAATCCCGATGCAATTTGGCTGAGCTAGGCTTTGCATGGAATCAATTTTCTGTATTGAAAACCATAGGGCAAGGTGAAAGCCTCACATTATCAGAGATTAGTGCTCGTGTGCATAGGAAAAATAGCAATGTTACTCCTATTATTGATTTTCTAGTAGACAAGGGTATTGTGGAACGCATTCCTGATAAAAAGGATAGAAGGATAACTAGGGTTAGGTTAACTGAAGAAGGAGTAGCAATACGGGAACAAGCAATTGCTCATCATGATAACTTTATTAAAGAACTATATGGAGCATTGAATACAGATGAAATAAAAACTTTTATTGATGCCATTGATATGGTATTAGAAAAGATAAAATAATCCATCAAGGGGAGGATCTAACAATGAATGATAGGTCAGTGCTCTACAAAAATTTAGTAAAACATAAGTGGCGGTATGCAAAGGGGCTATTTTTCTTAATAGTAATTAATTTGTTACAGATATTAGTTCCCAGGATTACCGGCATTGTGGTGGACGAACTTAAAACCTTAAGTCTAGATGAAAAAGATCTTTTGTTTTATGGTGGATTACTTATGGCAATTTCACTCATGATTTTTGTTTCCCATTATCTATCTAGAGTACAGGTATTGGGAGCCAGCAATTTGTTTGACTATGAAGTTAGAAATGAAATGTTTGCTCATATGCTTAGTCTTTCCATGAGGTTCTATCATAAAAGCCGTATAGGAGATTTAATGGCGTTAGCTACTAATGATTTAGGCTCCCTTAGGATGATTTTGTCCAGGGGATTCAATTTGATGGCCAATACAGTTATATTGCTTATAGGCAGTATAGTAGTTATGGCTAGATATATGGATCTTAGGCTTACCATTTATGCCTTTTTGCCTTTTCCTTTCCTCATAGGATTAATGGTGAAATTTGGTCCCATAATCAATAGAAGGTTTCGGAGAGTACAGGAATCCTTCAGTGATTTGACACGAAAGGCCCAGGAAAACATATCGGGAATCCGTGTTGTTAAGGCTTTTGTTCAAGAAAAAAATGAAACAGAAAACTTTGCCCAGCTAAACCAAGAGAATTTTGATATTAATATGTCTTTAGCAAAACTACAGGCGGTATTTTTTCCTTCAATTGGTCTGCTAACCTCTCTATCCTTTCTTATTACCTTCATATACGGAGGAAATCTTGTTATAAATGGTACTATAACTTTGGGAGATTTTGTTGCTTTTAATGGATATCTAGGCATCATCATCAGACCTATCATCTCAATAGGCATGATAATCAATTTTACCCAGAGGGCAAAGGCTTCAGCAGATAGAATTCATGTACTATTCCAAGAAAGACCTGAGATAGTTGATCCAAGTATGCTTCATTCTAATCAAGAGAAAGAACAGTGGAATAAGGGTATAGAGGGTAAAATTGAGTTTAGGGATCTTACCTTTGCCTATGAAAAAGGTAAATCTCCTGCTCTTAAGAACATCAATTTAACTATAGAGCCAGGCAAGACCTTAGGGATAATTGGAAAAGTAGGAAGCGGTAAATCAACAATAGCCAATCTCATATTACGTCTGTATGATCCAGCTGAGGAAGGCCAGCTGTTAATTGATGGAGTGGATATTACAAAGGTTCCTCTAAAACTTTTAAGGGAGAGTATAGGTTATGTACCCCAGGATAATTTCCTCTTTTCTTCCTCTATAAAGAGCAATATTGGCTTTACCCCAGTAGAACCTGATATAGATGAGATACGGAGGGCTGCCCGTATAAGTCAGATAGACCATGCAATTATGGAGCTCCCAGATAAATATGACACCATGCTGGGAGAGAGGGGGGTTAACTTATCGGGAGGACAGAAACAGAGGGTTTCTATTGCCAGAGCATTAGTTAAAGATCCTGCTATATTAATACTAGATGATTGTTTATCTGCAGTTGATACCAATACTGAGCGAAAGATATTGGACGAATTAAAGCCCTTTATGGAAGAAAGGACATGTATCATTATCGCCCACAGAATATCTACCTTACAGGATGCTGATGAGATTATAGTGTTAGATGACGGCGAGATTATAGAGAGAGGAAATCATGAGGAGTTATTGGCTAATAGAGGTTATTATTACAGGATATATCAAAGGCAGCTGTTAGAAGAGGAGCTCAAATCTTATTAGAAAGGGTTTGGTAGTTTATGGAGCAAGATAAAAGATCTTTAAGAGAGGTATATGATAGGGTAATTGTTAAAAGAATAATGGTTTTTGCAAAGCCCTATTGGCATCTATTTGTCATAGCCCTTATCCTGATCTTTGGTGTAACAGGCGCATCACTAGCTAGACCATACCTAACCAAGATAGGGATTGATAAATATATATCTAGCAGTTTCAGAGGTACTATGCCAGCAGAGGAAGCAAGTAGAGGGATATGGCGGCTAGGTATACTGTTTTTTGCTCTTATCGTAATTGAGTTTATCTTTGAGTACTTACAACATTATATTCTAGAGCTGGCTGGAAAGAGGATAATAAAGGATATAAGGCAGAAGGTTTTTAGCCATATACAACATTTACCTCTATCTTATTTTGATAAACAGGCTGCTGGTCGAATTGTCACCAGGATTACCAATGACCCGGAAACCATAAATGAGATGTTTTCCAGTGTTATGGTAGGCTTTATAAAAAGCGTGGTACAAATGATAGCTATCATAGTAGTTATGTTTAGACTTAGCTATCGTTTGACCTTAGTAAGCTTTATGGTATTGCCTCTTATAGTGCTAGCAGCTGTAGTGTTTAGGCGGAAAGCCCGAAGGGTTTGGCAGAGAATAAGAACCAAACTATCTGCCATTAATGCCTTTTTAGCAGAACATTTGGCAGGTATGAGGATAATCCAAATTTTTAACATGCAGGAAAAGAAGTATGATGAATTTGATGAAATTAATAGGGAATTCTACGATGCTCATATGAAAAGGGTTGTTATATTTGGTATATTTAGACCCTTAATGGACGTTGTTCAGTCATTGGCTGTGGCCTTATTGCTGTGGTATGGAGGCAGAAACATATTAGCTGGTACATTAGAATTTGGAACTCTTTATATGTTTATAGATTATATAGGCCGATTCTACCACCCCATAATGGAATTAACCGAACAGTTCAATGCCCTTCAAAGTTCCATAGTGTCTGCCGAAAGAGTGTGTAATATATTAGATGAAGCTCAGGAGCAAAACATAGAAAGCAGGATTCAAGATATAGATGAGATTAAGGGCGAAATAGAGTTTAAAAATGTATGGTTTGCATATGTTGATGACAATTGGGTTCTAAAGGATGTATCCTTTAAGATCAAGCCAGGAGAGTCAGTTGCTTTTGTAGGGGCTACAGGTGCTGGCAAAACCAGTATCATTAACCTGTTGTGTGGATTTTATGAACATCAAAAGGGTCAAATCTTAATAGATGGTATAGATATTCGTGATCTTGGTAAGGAAAGGTTGAGAAAGAATATAGGACTGGTACTTCAAGATGTATCCTTATTTTCAGGGGATCTAGCTACAAATATTCGTCTCTTTGACTCTGATATCTCCATGGAAGAGGTGGAAAAGGCAGCAAAGCATGTTAATGCACATGATTTTATACAAAAACTACATGGTGGTTATGCTCACGAGATAGGTGAAGGAGGCGCAACCTTATCCCTAGGGCAGCGTCAGCTAATATCCTTTGCCCGGGCTTTGATACGAGATCCAAAAATATTGATTATGGACGAAGCCACCTCCCATGTTGACACCGAAACTGAAATCCTGATTCAAGATGCCCTAATAAATCTTATGAAAGACCGAACTACAATAGCTATAGCCCATCGCCTCTCTACAATTCAAAGCGCGGATAAAATTATCGTTATTCACAAAGGCAGAATAAGAGAAATGGGCACCCATCAAGAGTTGCTAAGGAAAAGAGGGCTGTATTATAATCTATACAGATTACAATATGACCAGGAATACAAGGTGGTTTAAAGTCCTATTGATTTCCAATTAACAAGATTTTATCAATATTTAATAGGAATAGAGGAGAAAAGAAATGACCAAGCTTCGATTTATCCACACAGCAGATATTCATTTGGGCAGTTTTTTACATGTAGGAGGTGATTCTTTACCTCCTACCATAGAGAGAGCAATTGAAACGGCTACCTTAGAGGGGTTTAGGAGAGTATGTGATGTGGCTATTTCCCAAAATGTAGATTTTATGGTTATATCAGGAGACCTATACGATAGTCAAGCCCGTTCTGTTAAAGCTGTAAGCTATTTTATAGAACAATGTAAAAGGCTTGAGGCAGTCAATATTTGTGTGTTTGTCATTGCAGGCAATCATGATCCTTTAAGGGAAAAGCCAGAATTATTCCGAATGCCTGACAATGTAAAAGTACTTGATGGTAGTCAGCCTGAAATATGCCAGCTATTGGACCAAAAAAAAAGACCTGTAGCCAGGATAATAGGCCAATCCTACACCAGTAGATGGGAGCGCAAAAAGCTGCATTTGGATTATAAGGTGCCTGACAAGGATATATGGAACATTGCCCTTCTTCATACACAATTAGAGCCTACAAAATCTAATTACATTCCCTGCTCCCTTGGGGAACTTAAAAGCAGGGAAGATATTCACTATTGGGCCTTGGGGCATATCCATCAGCCTAACATATTAAATGATACCTATCCCCTCATAGCATATCCAGGAATTCCACAGGGTAGAGATTTTGGGGAACAAGGCAGAGGGGGATGTATATTAGTTGAATTGGATCCCTTAGAAGGAGCAAGTATCTCCTTTATTCCTACAGCCCCTATTGTGTATAAAAGAATAGATGTGATCATAGACCAAGATCCCGACAAAATTCCTGAAGATCTAGAGGATTTGGTAGATTTAATTACTGAGTATGGCCGCAGGGTACTCAAGGGAGAAGGGGAAGAGGATGATTATCCTGTAGAAGGTTATGTAGTTGAATGGATCCTAAGAGGTAGAGGGGGTATTCATGATCAGTTAAAGGAGCAGGAACAGGAATTCCTAGAGGAACTAACTGANAGGCTAAGGATGGAATTTAAATCCAACACTCCATTCTTATGGACAGACTCCATAACTCTTGGGACTCAGCCACCAATAGATTATGATAGCTTAATGCAAACCAGCCCTATAGTTCAAGAGCTAGACAAGGTCATCAGTAAATGTTTAGAAGATGAAGCTATGAGATACAAACTTGTCAAAGAGCTAGGAGATATATGGAGTGGGGATGGGGATCATGAAACTGTGGATGAATTTCGCTTTCATATGGATCAGTCTACTTTAGAAGAAATGTTGTGGAAGGCTAGGCAGCTGATTATTGAAAAGCTTGCAGAAAGGAGGGAGTAGGTTTGAAGATTCAGAGGCTACATATAGGAGACTTTGGGATACTCAGAAACCAGACCTTGGAAGACCTTCATCCTGGCATCGTGGTGATTGGCGGATTAAATCGAGCGGGCAAGTCTACCCTCATGCAGGTACTTAGATATTTAGGATATGGTTTTCCTCAATCACAAGATCTACCTCCTGCAACCAGTAAATATATGGCTGAGGCAGATATAAGATTGGATACAGGAGATATATACAATATAAGCCTAAGCGGCTATGGTCAGCCAGTACTAAAAAGGATATTTGGAGCACAAGAAGAGATATTGAGTACTGATGAGTTATATGGCATAGATGCTTTTACTTATAGACAGCTTTTTACCATAACTTTGGACGAGCTAAATAAAAACTATGGATTGTCCGGCGATGAAAAACGCAAATTACAATCTATACTTTTAGGAGCAGGCTTTAAGGATATGCTGCTAATCCCCCAACTAGAGCAGGAGTTTTATAAAGAGGGAGATAAGATCGGGGGAAAGAGAGGTAGTCCACAGGTTAAACAATTTAAGCCCTACTATAATGCCATTGAAGAGGGACTAAATATTAAAGAGAAGGCTCTACTTCAAGTAGAAGAATATCAACAAAAACAGCAAGAATTAAAGGACAAGATAAGCTTATCCCAGCAAATTAGCAAGGAGCTGGAAAAATTACAAAATGAGATAGTACAGCTGGATATTATAAAAAACAACTATAAAACTTATGTAAAAATTAAAGAATTAGAATCATGGTTACAAAACAATGAAGATAAAAGCTGGGAAGAAGCCCCTTCGGAATATGATCTTAGAAGAATTGAATCCTTGAGAGAAGAGTACTCTCAATTAAGAAAGGATTTACAACAGAAGGAAAATGAACTGGGAATAGCTCCTGAAAAGAGGGAGCTGCTCTTTGATAAAAAAGAAGAGATGGCTATCCTAGTTGCGGGGATATCGGGCATAGATGAACGAATTAGGCAAAACACGCAGCAAAGTCAGGAGTATCAAAGAAAGAAGAACTATCTAATTACAAAGATAAAAGAGACCAATGCTGCATGGGATGAAGATAGTATCAGAGATATTGGAGAAATAAGGACTGATAATATTAGCCACAGTAGACTGGAGGATTTGTTAGAGAAATATAAGGATTTAGTATCTGAACATAAAAACCGCAAGTCTAATCTTATTAGGATGCAAGAAGAGTATAAGGGGCTTCAGAACCAGACTGTAGAGGTAAGGGACAAAAAACCCTGGCAAGAAGTAAGGAAATATTTTTACTCCTCTTTAGCCTTTATTTTACTAGGTATTGTCCTTATATTTATAAACCCTTTCCTAGGGATCTTGTTAGGATTAGGCGGAATTATAGGGACCGCTGTCTATTATATTATGAGTTTCTTAAACTCTAAGGAAACACGGACTGTAATTCAAGCACAAAAACAGCAGATAGAGGACAAGAAAAATGAAATCCAAGCTGAAGAGAAACTTATAAGAGAATTAGAAAGCCAACTTAATAGCATTAAGCTAGAGTTGGATGAATATAAGAAAAATCTTGGACTATCTGTTGATACGCCTGATAGTGTCCTGCCTAGGCATCTATTAAGAATAAGAGATATACAAGAAGGTATTATAGAGCTAGGTGAAATATCTAATAAAATAGAAAATGATGGAAAGTACTTAGAGAAAAAATACAATGAATATGTAAAATTTATTAGCTTATTTTCCAAAGAAGGATTCTACCACCAAGATATAGAAAACCATCCTATAGCTGAAAGATGGAATAGGGTAGTAGCTGAATTAAACCGCTGGAATAATTACCTTAAGGAAGTACAGGAAATCCATATTTTACAGCAAAAGATAGAAACTGTGGAGCAAGAAATTAGGGGGATAATGGATAAGTATGGATTTAATGATGAGTCCATAAATTCCGTGGCCAGTTTCTATCAGGATTTAGGGAACAAAATTGATCTATTTATAAACAAAGGGTATAAGGCTATGGAATACAATGACGCTGAGACCTCCTTAAGGGAGATTAGGCAAGCTGTACTTATATCAATGAGCTCTGATGGAATACGCCGGGCTTTTGGATACAACTTACCTGACATTAATGATGCTGACGTACAGGATGACAAGCTATTAAGTACCTTTATGGATATCTGTAGTGGATATGCCTCTCAAGAAGAAGTAGAAGAAGTTTATTATAGTAAATGCCAACAGAGAGATGAAAAAATTAAACTACTAGAGGAGCTAAGAGAAAGCAAACAAAAGTTAAAAGATGCCCTTGAGCGTTTAGCAACTACTGAAAACCTGTTACGAGGTCAGAGGCAGATAGACAAAGCTAGGTCAGAATTAAAAACCCTTGCCAATAACTATGCTGTTAATATGATAGCTGCATTTTTATTGAGGGAGACTGGCACCAATCTCCTACAAGGCATGAAGAATAGTATTATGGATAGTGCAGGAAATATCTTTAGCAGAATGACTAGCGGGGATTATAGCGGTATATTGCCTTCGGAATCCTTATTGGAAGCGGATTTTGAGGCCATACTTCCTGAAAATGCCCAACCTCAAACCATAGATATGTTAAGCAGAGGGACCAGGGAGCAGCTTTATCTATCCGTTAGACTCAGCCGTATAATGGATATTAGGCCTAACCTGCCAGTTATCATTGACGATTCCTTTGCCAACTTTGATTGTATGCACTTAAGCCAGTGCATAGGGATTCTATCTCAGCTAGCCCAGACCCATCAGATTTTTATACTTACTTGCCATGCTGAGTTGGTAGATGAGATAGCCAATTCAGAGTGTGAGGCTCAATATTGGAATATAGAAAGAGGCAAGCTGGAGATTAGTGATTGGGAAAAATTAAGTAGGCATTTAAGGGCTTCATAATTTTTCAAAGGCGTTGGGATATGAACTCAACGCCTTTGAAGTTATAATCCGAAAGGCTTGATATCTATCTATCATCTTATTAGCCTACTTAGGTCTACTATTTTTAAATTTCATTCTATATTCACCAGGTGTCATACAAGTAAACTTTTTAAAGACTTTGGAGAAATGCTGACTAGAGGAAAAATTCAACTCAACAGCTATTTCTGTAACTAACATGTCTGTGTATCGGAGCATGTCTTGTGAAAGTTCAATTTTTTTCCTTACCATGTACTCGTAAGGTGGGACACCTACATGATACTTGAATTTCTGCTTAAATCTTGAAACTGATAGGCATGCTATATCAGCCAACTCCTCTATGCTTATATTAATATGAGGATTTGCACCTATATATTCTAATGTAGTTTGGATATCCTTAGGGATAGAATGTGTTTTTTCATGGGAAGCTTTTTCACAGGCAATAATCTGTTGAAAATATTTTATAAGGAGACTTTGGATTAGCACCTTTTTTATTGGAGAGTTAGAAAAATAAATATTGAATATATCTTCCAGTATAGATTTTATCATAAAATTACCTCTAAAATGCCTATTTTTCATTGTAAGCAAAGAATTAACTATATAATCTGAAGCTTCATCATCTAGTCCAATAAAGTTCTTGGTGCTACTTACGCAATTGAATGCAAAATAATAAAACTCTGACTTATCTTCAGGAAAACCTCCAGAATCATGTACTTCATTGGGAAAAACTACGAAAACATCTCCACCTTTTGTTTCATAATCTATCCCATTTACAGAATAAACTTGCCTACCAGATATATGGTAGCATATTTCAAAAGAGTCTTTGTGTAGGTGAGGATTCATGCTGGGTTTAGCTTCTAGAAAATTACATTTCCCTAACTCACATGTATGAGGGATACCAATATTTATTAGATAAATAACAGTCCTTTCCTTGGTTATTATATCTGGCTTTGGGCTGGTTATAACATCCCAAATATCTATGTTATTCACATTCAACCTCCGAAAGATAGTATTCTTAATTTGTTTATTTGTGTCTATTAGAATTATAATACAGAACAGAAAGGCAAATTACAAGGAAGGATGTTATAAATAATATTAAGAGCTTTATCATTGTTAAAGGGTTACTTAAAATTAAAAAATGTTATTTAGGAGGAGAACTATGAGTATAAAATCTAATCTAATAAAGGCCATTACTTATGATTATCCAACAGAAATTCCTGTTTTCATTAATTTTTTACCTGCAGCGTTGAAAAAATATCCCGATGAAATAGGAAGTATTATACAAAGATATCCAGACCTATTTGGAGATGAATATAAAAATTATATCTACGATGAAAGTAATCTTGCCCCCACTTATCGATTAGGTGAAACCGTAGATGAATGGGGCTGTGTTTGGACAAACATTGAGGAGGGCATGGAAGCTTATGTAACAGGTCATCCTATAAAATCACCTGAGGATATACTGGATCTTAAAATTCCAGAGAACAGGGATGGTAGGATTCCTCATGGCTTTATGTATCTTAGAATATTAGATTTGATGGGATTTGAAAATGCAATGATAGAATTTGCAAAAGAATCCCGTGAAATACAGATACTTATTGATAAAGTGGTGGAGTATAACTGTTATCAGATTGAAATAGCCGTAAAAGAAGCTGATGAAATTATGTTTTTTGGTGATGATCTTGGTATGCAAAATGGAATTGCTATAGGACCGGAAAGATGGCGAAAATACTTTAAACCTGCTTATAAAAAAATGTATGATATTGTTCATAGGGCAGGCAAATATGTCTACATGCATACCGACGGCATGGTTTATGAAATAATGCCTGATTTAGTAGAGGCTGGCGTTGATATGATTAATCCTCATTCCTTTTGCTACACCAAAAGAGATCGAAGAACATGTGAGAGAATGTGTTGAAGCATTATACTTACCAGAAGGGGGCTTGGCACTAAATATAGAAATTGGTAAGGATGTACCTGTTGAAAATATGGAAGCTTTAGTTGCAGCAGTTGATAAATATAGATTTTATAAAGGTTAATATGTGATATAATTGATTTATCAATAAGTTATAGAAAAAAATCATCAAAATTTTGCCCACTAGTATATTGAGAGGAGTTAATAAAGTGACGGTAAATGAAAAGTTAAGAGTGTTAAGAGAAAAGATGCGGGAAAATGGAATTCATGCTTATATAGTTCCCAGTACAGATCCCCATTTAAATGAGTATGTTCCTGATCACTACAAGTCTAGGGAATGGATATCAGGTTTTACTGGATCAGCAGGAACTGTATTGGTCACCTATGATAAAGCCATCCTTTGGACAGACGGCCGCTACTATATTCAGGCTGCCAAACAAATTAAAGATAGTGAGTTTGAATTATATAAGATGGAGAAGGGTATCCCCAATTATATGGAGTTTATAGAGCAAAATTTATCAGAAGGTCAAGTTGTTGGCTTTGATGGTAAAGTAATGCCCTGTGCAGATGTACTTAAGATGAAGGAAAAGTTTGATAGGAAGGGCATATCTATAAATAGTGATATAGACTTAATAGGTGAAATATGGACAGAGGACAGGCCTTCCTTACCAAAGGAAAAGCTATTTATCCATGATCTAACCTTTGCTGGCCTATCTGTCAAAGAGAAATTAAAGCAGGTTCTAGAACAAATGGAGAAAAACCAAGTGGATTACTATATCGTTTCAGCCCTGGATTCCATTGCTTGGTTTTTGAACTTAAGGGGCGATGATGTATCCTATATCCCTGTCTTTATCTCCTATCTTTTAATATCCGAGAATTCGGTAACTTTATTTATTGATCAGGAGAAATTGACAGATGAGGTCAAGGTATATCTAGAGGAAAATAATATTTTAGTTAAAGGATATGAAGAAATTTTCCATGAACTTGCTGGTATTTCTGCTGATCATAGTATATTGGTGGATAATAAGAAAACTAGCTATTCCATTTACTCAGCTATTAAGAATGCTAAGATAGTGAACAAGGATGATATAATAACCAAGCTTAAAGCTGTAAAAAATTCTGTTGAGATAGAAAACATCAAAAAAACCTACATCAAAGACGGCGTGGCTATGGTAAATTTTCTGTACTGGTTGGATACTAATATAGGGGTCAAGGAAATTACAGAGCTTGATATAGCTGATAAGTTATTGGGATTTAGAAAAGAACAAGAACACTGCCTAGGTGCATCCTTTGATACCATAGCGGGATACAATGCCAATGGTGCAATAGTACACTATAAGGCTACTCCGGAAAATTATGCGGTACTAAAACCCCAAGGGCTTTTGTTGGTGGACTGCGGGGGCCAATACTTAAGTGGAACTACTGATATAACTAGGACTATAGTATTGGGGGAAATTACCCATGAACAAAAAAGAGACTTTACTTTGGTGTTAAAATCCAATATAGCTATGTCTACAGCAGTTTTTCTAGAGGGTACTACTGGTAAGGCTATAGATGCTTTGGCAAGACAACCTCTGTGGAAATATCATATAAACTATAAGCACGGTACTGGACACGGAATAGGTTTTTGCCTTAGTGTTCATGAAGGTCCCCATGGATTTGGCTCAGATGTAGCCCTGGAACCAGGAATGCTGGTAACCATAGAGCCTGGGATCTATAAGGAGAATAGATATGGTATTAGAATTGAGAACAATGTAGTAGTGGTAGAGGATAAATTTGATGAGGAGGCAGGACAGTTCTACGGTTTTGAGATGCTAACTTACTGTCCTATAGATATAAGAGCTATTGATGTATCCCTGCTAGATAAGCATGAGATTGATTGGATAAATAATTACCATAAGGATGTTTATAACGTGCTAAGCCCATACTTAGACGAGGATCAAAAAAATTGGCTCAAGAAAATGACAGCTCCCATATGATCACATAAAGAGAATCACCGTTCATGAAAAATTAATATGAATGGTGATTCTTTTTATTAACTCAATATATTATGCTGGTTCAACATCTATTATTTATAATAGCTGTTAATAAGGGAACACCTTTACTTACTATTTATATGCATATTACTTATCCCAAAATCATTAATTTAACTTTATTGAAATTATTAGTAAAATGAAATATATTTAATTTAATACATGTGAAAATTACACCGAATATAATAAAATGACTACTGTAAGATAGAGCAAACTATTATACCATTATATATAAAGGACAGGTAAAGTATAATGGCGTATATTATTTATAAGATAGGAGTGTGTTTATGGCTAAGTTAAAAGTTAAAATCAACGACCCCTTCTGGTCAAAGTATGATGCTTTGGTTAGAGATGTAGTTATACCCTATCAAAGAGATGTATTAAATGATAATGTAGCTGATGCAGAACCCAGTAGTGCCATTCGTAACTTCCGTATTGCAGCAGGCGAAGAAGTGGGTGAGTATTATGGAATGGTGTTTCAGGATAGTGACGTGGCCAAGTGGTTGGAAGCTGTAGCTTATAGCCTAGAGAATCACCCCAATCCGGAACTGGAAAAAGAAGCAGATGAAATTATCGACCTTATTGGAAGAGCCCAGCAGCCAGATGGATACCTAAATACCTATTTTATAATAAACGGACTGGATAAAAGATGGACAAATCTCCATGAGTGCCATGAGCTATATTGTGCAGGGCATATGATAGAGGCTGCTGTAGCATATTATGAAGCAACAGGTAAACGCAAACTATTAGATATAGTATGTAAATTTGCTGACCATATGGATTCTGTATTTGGCCCTGAGGAAGGAAAAATTAAAGGTTATCCAGGTCATCAGGAAATAGAATTGGCTCTTGTAAAACTCTATAGGGTAACAGGGAACAAAAGATATTTGAATCTAGCCAAATATTTCTTAGATGAGCGTGGTAAAAAGCCCTACTTTTTCGATATAGAATGGGAAAAGAGAGGCAAAAAAGAATTTTGGCCTGGTCATCGTAGCAGAGGACCGGAGTATGAACAATCCCATTTGCCAGTACGGGAGCAAACTGAAGCAGTAGGACATGCTGTAAGGGCGGTATATATGTACTCGGCCATGGTAGATGTAGCCATGGA
>JGI24714J26587_10000534_pt1 | contig 27438 bp, 27 predicted proteins | sample BioPla4DNA2_FD_26587 | JGI IMG/M metagenome (IMG submission 26587)
AGATGGAGTAAATAAAATAGATGGCAAATATTATGTTCCACCGCAATCTGATTTTATGATAAATTATACCATAAATAATGGGAGCAACACTAATATATCTCAGATTATAATAAAGGAGAAACTAGATGGGGGAGGTACTTCTATAGGAGGTGAGAGGGTTGTTGCTGATATAGCATATCCAATTACTCCTGGCCAAAGTAAAACTTTCAATATGAGAAAATTTAAGGGAGAAAAAGGCGTTTCATCCTATACCCTCCAATATACTATAGAGTACATGGAAGAAGGTAGCAGTGAGACCGTTGAATTGAAAAGTGGTAGAATAGAAATTTTCATGCTTTCCACTGATATAAAAGTTATCTATAAGGCCAGTACAGGGGGTCCCATAACTCCGGGACAAGAGGTTACTTATACTGCTGAATTACAGTCTGTAGCTAGTGTACCCATAGAAAATATTTTAGTAAAGGATAGTGTCCATGGTGAAATAGGAGTAATACCAGTTTTAAATCCAGGAGATAGGGCCACTGTATCAAAAGCTTTTAAACTAGATAAAACTACAAAAAGTCACCCTATTCTCACTTTTAACAATCCCTTAGATGACAGTAGAAAAACCGTACATGCAGAAAATGCTTTTTTAGAGGTTGTAGTAGAGGAGCAACAAGTAGAAAAGCCTTTGGTAATACAAGGGCAGGTTAATAAATCCACAATTGCCCCCAACGAACAGGTAGATTTTGGTCTAAGTGTTATAAACAAAGGTAATAGGGCCTTAACCAATGTAAAACTGGTGGATTGGACAGGCAAAGAAGTACTGTATAAAGATGTGCTTGCTCCTGGCAAGGAGGTAGCTGTAATCTATACCGCAAGAGTGGAGCCTGGAGTAGATTACACCTTTAAAGCAACTGCTGTAGAAGAAGGTACAGGCAGGAATGTGGAGGATTCTTATTCTGTAAGCTTTTCTGGTTTAGAAGCAGAGCTTCAAATAATCAATAAAGTAACACCTGAAGAGATTGGTGTAGGAGATACGGTCACAATAGAATATGTCCTTAGAAACACAGGCAAGACTACGATGGTGGATATAGTAGTTGAAGAGCCGGAGTTTGGTGAGGTTGCTAGATTCAATGAACTAAAACCTGGTCAAGAGGAGACCTTCTCCATTGACAGAATTATTGAACATGATACTAGCAGCCATCCTAGGGTATATGCCAAAGACAAGGAAACCGGACATAGTTATGAGTTTCGTGGTAATTTTATCGAGATACTAATTAATGCTATTGAAGCTCATCCTTTATTGACTATTAGGCTAGCTACAGAACCTAAAGTATTGTCTGAGCCAGGAAATGTAGATCTTGTGTGCACTGTTATTAATGAAGGAGATATAAAAATTGACAATATTGAGTTGATATTAAATGAAAGATCACTTTATATAGGCAGTATCCTAACATTGGAGCCAGGTGATCAAGAGACCCTTACACTGCCTGGTCTTAGTATAGAGGAAGATACATCCTTTACCGTTACAGCAAAAGGTATGACCTATGATGGGCAAGAAGTAGAATTTACAAGTGAACCTTATGAGATAAAAATTGGGGAAGATATTCCTGAAGAAGAACAGGCGGAAAATCCCAAACTGAAATTCCTTAAGAGACTGCTAGGAGTTGTCATAGCTTTAGCTATTGCTACAGCTGGGGGAATGGTATATCTAATCCGCGACTTAAGGCGTGACGGCAAGAAAAAGGTTGCTGGAAAGAAACGGATTAGGATCAGGAGAAAAAATGCCAATAGTAATAAAAAGTAGTAAAAGCTATATTGCTAATCCATGGACAGATAAGTCAAGAAAGTCTATTAGAAGACCAGAATGAAAAGGAAGATTAAGACTGATTATCTGAAGGAGCATAGCGTCTTATGAGCTGTTCTATGGACATAAAATATTGGTAACCTTTCTGCCTTGATTTGTGCTTAGAGGATGGTTTTAATTGGGTAGGGTAGAACACCCATTTTAAAAAGTTCATCCACATAACTAATAATCGAGAATGGGTGCTATGGTCCATGGGTTCAAGCTGAAATCCCAGCCTTTTTAGGCCAGGCCCCATCATGGTGACGCCCCATATGGCTTTAGCCCTTGGATCTAGCTTCCCATGGCTGGCTAGTCCAGCTAGGTTATGCATTTCCTCACGAAATAGGGGAAGAAGGCGAATGTTATTGGCTACTTCCACATCACCTACTTTGCCCTTGACTAATACTAAGTTTGATATATGTAGCTCTATAACATAGTCTCCTGTGTTCAATCTTGTGCCGTCGGATAGGACAGTAGGCTGGCCTTTGTAAGGATGGACAGCCATTCTCAATAATCCATAGGGTGAATTTGGGACTACCTCTATATTTTCTATACGTTCAAAAATTTTTTCCCATAGTATTATAATTGGTCTAATTATTGATTTAAGCATGGTGCTCTCCTTTCATTTCGTCCAAACTAACAAATCTAAAGCCTTGCCCTTTAAGAGTATTAATGATAGTGGGCAGGGCTTTTAAAGTTCTTTCAGGTGCCCCCGGTGCGCCCTGATTGTCATGGAGTACAATGATAGCACCTGGATGGATTTTGTTTATTACTGTGTTATATATATGTTCTACAGTGGTATCTTTTGCCCAATCCTGGGCTTCTATAGACCAATAGGCCACATTCAAGTTTAATCTTCTGGCAGCAAACATGCTAAGGATATTAAAGGTGCCCCAAGGGGGCCTGTACCAGTTAGGAGCTTTTCCTAATATATCCTTTAAAATGTTATAGGTCTGATTCATATCTCTTATGGTAGTAATAGGGGACATTAGCCAGGCGTGGCTATGGCGGTAGGAGTGAAGGCCTAGGGTATGTCCTTCTTCATTTATATGCTTGACTATGTCAGGATAACGCTGGGCTTGCTTTCCCATAATAAAAAATGTAGCGGGAACTTGGTGTTCTCTTAGAATATCCAATAACTTGGGAGTATAGTTTGGATTAGGCCCATCATCAAAGGTTAAGGCAATTACTTTTTTTTGGGCAGAGCCCTTTCTAAGTACCTTTTTTGAGTGATTACGAGCCCAGTAGCTAGGTAAAAAGCAGTATATTAAAAATATAATAATAAGTACAAGAAGTATAGACCACCACATAATTTCACATCCAACTTTCAATTAGTTTTCTTTCGTCTTTTTCTACTACACTCACTAACCTCTTCTCCCCATCAATCATGTTTAACAAAATATTTGCTGTATCTCTTGCAGAAAAAGGTTTTGATATAGATTCCATAGCCCGGGAGATATCCTCAAGTATAGAGGGGTCTTCAATAGCCTTTCTTATAAGTTCTACAGCCTGATCCTGATTTTGGGCTATCAAAGCAGCCTTATTATTGAGAAGAAAATCTACATTACATTGTTCATGACCGGGTAGAGGCTTATATATCAAGATAGGCAGCTTAACAGCTAGAGCTTCAAAAACCGTTATACCACCAGCCTTAGATAGAAGTAGATGACCACCTTTCATAATGGGAGCGATATTTTCTACATAGCCTAAAACCCTAATGGGAATGTTAGAAGATTCAGCTATAGCCTCTAACTTTTGCGCCAGTTTTTTATTAGATCCTGTTAAAGCTATAATTTGCATAGGCAATGATAGGTCTGAAAGCCTTTGGCATATTTTTTCTATGCCAGGCATTAAACCTTGGCCTCCGCCCATAATTATAAGAGTAAATATATTGGGATCTAAATTTAACTTGATCCAAATGCCAGGATCAATAGAGGGCGACTCAAATTGTGGTCTTATAGGTATACCGGTAACATATATTTTTTCTTTAGGAATGCCCCGATCTATTAGACGATAGCGAACTATATCTGCTGCAACTATATAGGCATCTACCTTTGGGTGTATCCATTGACTATGCACTGCAACATCGGTAATAACTACAACTAAAGGTATATCTATTATTCCTTCTTGTTTCAGCTGGGACACTACACCAGCAGGAGTAGGGAAAGTACATACAATTATTTTTGGCGAGCATTGCCGGATTAAATCTAGGAGTTTTCTACGGCCCATTTTATTTAGTATTTGCTGCCACATGGAATCCGGTTCAATATCTTTAGTAGCCTTGTAAAACCAGTTGTAGCCAAAGGAAAAATATCTTAGCAATTGTGCATAGCCAAATTTTATAGTTTTATTAATAGGAGGATATATATATTCAAAATAATTGTATATACCCACTTTCAAAGATTGTTGTTTTTGGCTAACAACCTTTTTTATTGCTGAAGAAACCTGATGATGACCGGTACCAAAATCAGCTGATAATATTAAAATATCACATTTTTTTCTATCAATATCGGGCATTTATAAACTCCTTTTGTATTAAGTTTATAGGAATTATTATATCAGATGATGTAAGAGTTTGTATATTAAAAAACTCTTAATAGATATATACAGCATTTTGTTAAAATATTGTTAAGAAAATCCGAAGTTTTTTTACTATAATACCAAGGACAAATTGTTTGTGGTATAATAAATGCGCTATTTACTATATATTATATATTAATTTGAGTGTATATTGGACATTTTTTGATGATAGGGGAGGGTTACATGACTATTGAATCCCAGTTAGTTAAGAAGTCTATGGATGGAGATTTAGATGCCTTTGAGGAGCTGATATCGCTATTTGATAAAAAGATTTATAATTATTGTCTTCGTATGACCAATAACCGAAGTGACGCTGAGGATTTGGCTCAGGAAGTTTTTTTAAAGGTTTATAAGAACTTGAAAAACTTCAGAAAGGATAGTAAATTTTCTACATGGATTTACCGCATTGCTTATAATACATGTGTTGATAATTATCGTAAGAAAAGGCTTAAGCTGCTTCCATTAAATAAAATAATAGATGAAGAACAGCAGGATATAGATATCCCGTCCCCAGGTCCTTTACCAGAAGAACAGGTGATAAGCAATGAGAAATATAGTTTAATAAAGGAATGTATTGCTCAGTTAAAACCTAGATATAAATCAGCTATAATACTTAGGGATATACATAATTATTCCTACCGCGAGATAGCTGAAATTCTAGATATACCAATTGGTACCGTTAAGTCAGACATAAATCGAGGTAGAGCTCTTCTGCGAAAGGTTCTAAAGTCTCGTCTAATAGAATACGGCGAGAGGAGGGTTAAATAATGGATTGCAAAAATTTTAATGAATATATCAGCCTCTATTTAGATGAAATTCTTGATGAAGAGGATAAAAAAGAGTTTGAAGAACATTTAAATCAATGTCCTCAATGTAAAAAGGAATTTGAAGAAACCCAGAAGGTTGTATCTTTAGTGAAGGAACTAGGAGAGGAACCAGTACCCCATGGATTTAGAGAAAGTATAATTAATAGGCTAGGACGGTTAAGAAAAAATCAAACAAGTAATTTAATAAGATGGATTGCTGCCATGGCAGGAGTTATTATAATATTCTTATCTGTCAAAGCTATAAAAGATACAAGATTTACAGCTGGAATAGATAGGGAAGTTATGCCTGCTGAAGAGGTAGCAGAGGATATGGCCAGTATTTCTGATGACAGTGTCAATGAGTTTGCTTCTCCTAAGGATGAAGGAGTATCCGCTGAAGTAACATCTATGGAGGATGACCAAGGAGATAAGAGAGCTAGTACAATGAAAGTACAATCAGACCTAGTGGAGGTATATGTACAGGATATATGCATAACTCCCCAAACCCTTAAGTTAATGGCTAACAGCAATGGATTAGATCTTATAAAGAGTGATGAAAATTCTGTTGTTATTGAGATAAAGGAGGAGAAAGAAAGGAATATATTATATGAGGAACTTTCTAAAATGGGGGAGATAAGGGATATAGGTGAAAATATAGGTGGTAATGAGGTAAAAATTATAATAAAAACTAAAAACGAATAATGAAATAAGCTAGAATAGGAAATTAAGGGTTTAGCTGTATAAAAAGGATAAAAATGGTGAATAATATACCTATCATATACAAAATTAGAGGAGTGATGGGAATGCAGGAAAACACAGCTAAACCTTTTTTGGATCCGGTTTTAGTTTCCTTAATGAAAAAAGAGGTTAGCAAATCCAAAGAGGCAGATGAACCAGTAAACCGTGCTTTTGAGGTAATTGCAGAGAAGAGTGGGCTCAAATTTAATACAGTAAGAAATTATTACTATAGGTATATACACGAGAAAGAGAATAGTCAAAAAAAATCTGATCAAAGTACAAGAGTTCACTCGCGAAGAAGAGATGTAGCTGGAAATTCTTTCACAGAGCAAGAAGTTAAGGATCTAATGATGGCAATGCTTATAGGTCAAGCAAAGGGGAAATCTGTTCGGGGATGTGCAAATGAACTGGCCAAAAACGATAAGAAACTTATGCTTAGATATCAAAACAAGTATCGGAATGTCTTAGCTGGAAACCCCGAATATGTAAAAGAACTTATGGAAGAGATGTCTAAAAAAGGATTAGTTTATTATAATCCTTTCACTAAGCAGGTGGTTTACGGAAAAAATCTGGATTCTGAAGGTAAATTATTCGATAATATAGGACGGCTGGTAGCAAATATAAACGAAATAGACAGTCCCCAATTAGACAGTTTTTTTACAGGATTACAAGAGTTAAGCAACATGGCTGTTCAGTACAAACGCCAGAGCAATGAAAAAAACCAAGGTCAACTTTTATCAATAATCAATAAATTAATAGATATAAATAAGAGGTTTTTAGATCTGCCTCCTGCTGCAAAATTAACTGCTTTATCGGAATATATTAGACAAGTGGAAAGCTGTATTAAGGAGATGGATAAGGTGTCCTGCTAACATGTGTTAGTAGGACATCTTAAATGGGTATATAAAGAGCGGGCTATAAATAAGGCCCGATATTTATATATGGGGGTATTACATAATGGATCGTTATTCTGCAACTAAGAGAGTTGCTATACTAGGTATTGGATTAAATATAATACTACTTATATTAAAATTACTAATAGGTTTTATAAGTAAAAGTCAAGGTATGATAGCCGATGGCTTTAATAGTGCCGGGGATGTTTTTGCATCTGTTATGACCTATTTGGGGAATAAGATAGCTAGTATGCCTGAGGACAAAAGTCATCCCTATGGGCATGGTAAGGCAGAATATATATTTTCTATGATTATAAGTTTTTCTTTATTGCTAGTTACATTTCAAGTACTAAAAAGTTCAGTGGTAGCTATTATAACCAAGCAAAGCTTTATTTTTTCATGGTGGCTAATTGTTGTAGCTTCTATAACTGTAGTACTCAAGACTGCATTATGGATATATACTTATCGTATAGGTAAAAAGTGGGACAACCTGCTTATAATAGCAAATGCAGAAGATCATAGGAATGACATATTAGTAACCTTATCTACTCTCTTAGGCATAATTCTAGGTGCAAGGAAAATATACTGGGTAGACGGACTTGTAGGTATAGGTATATCTTTATGGATCGGGTATACAGGAATAAGGATATTTATCAGCGCTTATAATGTACTTATGGACACTAATATAGATCAAGACTACCTTATCAGGTTAAAAGAGGAGATAGAAGCCATTAAAGGTGTAGACCATGTGGATTCTATAAATGCTAAACCTATAGGGGTAAGTTTTATAGTTATAGTGAAAGTATCAGTTTCTGGAACTATGACAGTAGAACAGGGACATTCCATCGCTGCTCAAATTAAGGAGAAGATTAAAAATAAAAAGAATATAGGCGATGTGGTAGTCCATGTAAATCCAGCATAAGGCTTTGAAAACAATTAATGCCTACAGTTGTAGGCATTAAATCATTAAACCATGATAGATTTCGTGCTATACCGTATAAAATAGCAATGGCAATTGCAAGATAAATTATTGCCTTGCTGTACTTGGAATCCCATTTGAACATGATTAATAAGTAATATATTATCAGTAAAGGCGGTATAAGCACAACAAGGGCATTATACCTAATTGCTTGATAAAATTTAAAGTGCATAATGGAGTGGACGGCCCTAGTCATACCACATCCAGGACAGTACAGGCCTGTAACTTTATTGAATACACATGGTAATATAGGGCCTTTGGCTGGATCTCCAATATACACGTAAAAAATTAATAAAAATAGGATTATTGCTATTATAATTTTTTTAAGCTGCGACATTGGCTCTTTCTAATATTTCGTTAATATCAGATTGGATAATGGCATAGGCAATGATACCAACACCAAATAGAGTAAGAACTAGGTAGAGAATTGAGTTATCATTAGCTGGGACTCCTGCCCTTTCTTGTGCTTTATACATCTTTTTACCCATTTCATAACTCCAGAAAAGGGCATAAATACCGCAGGTAATTATTGTAAATAATAGGGCTGTACCACCAGAAGTTTTGTGATCTCCGCTTAATGCGTTAGCTTCATCAGTAAGCTTAACGAACCAATAGATTCCATAAAGACCGCATGTCACTAAAGTTAATAGAATAGATAAGCCAACACTTCTTTTATTAATCATAACATACCTCCTANAAAATAACAAAAACTTACTACAACACTAATAATTCGACATAAATTTTGAAAATCCTGCTATTTGGAAAAATATTTCTGAAATAGCAAAAGTATTATACTATCATAAATATGATTTGATTTGGCATAGGATACCAAATTGGATTATAATTGGTTACATATATAATTAAAAAATTCTAGTAAGAAGGGATGAACAATGATTATAGGTGTAATATCTGATACCCACGGACTAGTTAGAAAACAGGCATTAGAGGCGATAGAGGGCAGTCAACTGATAATCCATGCAGGGGATGTAGGCGATCCAAAAGTTTTGGAGACACTGGAACAAATTGCTCCAGTCTACGCTGTGAGAGGCAATACTGATAGAGGAAGGTGGGCACAAGCTCTTCCTATGACTCAAGTAGTAGAGGTAGAAGATATTGATATTTTTGTTATCCATGATATAGGCATGTTAAATCTAGACCCAAAGGCGGCAGGTTTTAATGTTGTTATATATGGTCATTCCCATATTCCCAAGGAGGAATGGAGGGATGGAATATTATACTTTAACCCGGGGAGTGCAGGGCCAAAGAGATTTCAACTACCTATATGTCTAGGAAGAATGAAGATAACACAGGGCAATATTGATGTGGAGCTAGTCAGTTTATAAAGTCTACTGTGTTTTATAAGCCAGGTTTTTATAGCCAACTCAGTGAAGACTCTCATTGCTAAAGAGTTTAAAAGAATAACTATGTACAAAATTTTTTGGTATTATAATTTGTCTGTCAGATACTAATAAATAATATGGGTACTTAAGGAAAAAAAGATGTAAAAGGAGCAGACAGATGAAAGAGTATTTTGTAGATCTTCATGTACATATAGGTAGATCATCTTTAGGAAAGATTACAAAACGTGGTACTTCCCACAAACTAACCTTTAGCAACATTGCCTATGAAGCATATCATAGAAAGGGCATTCAGGTAATAGGAGTAGTAGATTGCGTATCACCTTGGATAATTAGGGATATTGAGGAGCTGCTCCAAGCTGGCGAGCTAGCTGAGCTTGCTGAAGGAGGGTTAGTTTATAAAGCTGATTTAGTAATTTTGCTAGGATCAGAGATTGAAACCAGAGAAAAAGAGGGTGGGAGTGCACATTCCTTAGTTTTTTTTCCTAAATTTTCTCAGATACAAGAGTTCTCCCGTATTATGGACAGGCATATGACCAATCTAGAATACAATTCTACTGTCAGTAGGCTATCAGGGCAAGAGCTATTTGATATAGTAGATTCCCTGGAAGGTATCTTTATACCGGCACATGTCTTTACTCCTTATAAGGGGTTTTACGGAAGTTGTGCTGACCGCCTGGCTAAAATTTTTAATCCATCTTCCCTTGAAAAGATACCCTCAATTGAGTTAGGCTTAAGTGCAGATACCAGTATGGCATCTCAGGTATCAGAATTAGATTCTAAAACCTTTATCAGCAATTCCGATGCTCATTCTTTGGGGAAAATGGGCAGGGAATACAATATTATGCTACTTAAGGAACTAAACTTTAAAGAGGTGGTTAAGGCCTTAAGAAATCAGGATGGTAGAAAGATAGTGGCTAACTATGGATTAAATCCGAAACTGGGAAAGTATCATAGAACATTTTGTTTAAAATGTGAAGAAATTACGGAACTGCCGCCACCCATTACAAAATGCCCCAATAACCCTAAACATAGGGTTGTTATGGGTGTAATGGACAGATTAGTGATGATTAGGGATCGTAAAAAGCCTTTTGATGGTAACCGGCCTCCCTATTATTATCAAGTGCCCCTGGAATTTATTCCAGGAGTAGGACCTAAGACCATAGATAAACTCATTGAGGCTTTTGGTAATGAAATGAATATCCTTCACAGGGCTTCACAAGAGGAGATTAGTAAAGTAGTATCTCAGGATATTGCCCATATGATTGTACAGGCCAGGCAGGGGACCTTATCCATAGCCCATGGAGGTGGAGGAACATATGGAAAGGTTGAGCATTAGATTATTAAATGGTTTCATATTATTGCTAATTAGTTATATATTCACTGGAGGTGTATGATTTGGAAATTAATTTTGTATCAGAAATATATAAGGAGTCAATAAAACATGTGCTAAACTATTGCTTTCATGGGGCACCGAATATTGGAGAATTCTTTATAAAAGAAATTTATACTCCTGAGAACTGTTTGGGCTGTTTTGATGAAGATAGACTGGTTGGCCTTTTGTATATTTACCCTTATGATATGTACTTTAATAAAGATATTGTAGCAATGGGAGGAATAGGAGTAGTTTCAACTTTGCCAGAATATAGGCATTATTACTGTGCTTCCAATATGTTAGTTAAATCCCTTGAAATTATGAAGGATAGAGGCTATGCATTTTCTGCTTTGGCTCCTTTTTCTTATTCCTTTTATAGGAAATATGGATGGGAGCTGGGTTTTAGCAGCAAAAAATATATTATACCAATAGAAGAACTTAAGGGTTTGGGGACAGGCAAGGGACAATTTAGACCCCTTACTCTTGAGGATAGGGACAATATTGGGCAAGTATATAAGACTTCTATTGCTAAGTACAACGGCGCTATAGATCGGGATAGGGAAAATTGGGAATTCAGACTCAAAGAAATTGGGAAAAATCGTAATTATGGCTATGGTTATAGTCGTAGGGGCAATGAGTTAGATGGATATATCTTTTTTACTATGAATGGAGGAGTATTCCATGTACATGAAATGATATATGATTCTTTGGAAACTAAATTAGAACTTTTACGATTTATCTACAACCATAGCGCTCAAGTTAAAGAAGTTAATTGGCAAGTTCCCCTAGACGATAATACTATGTTATTACTACAAAATCCAAGGATTGAGCAGAAAATAGAGCCTGGAATGATGATAAGAGTAGTGGATGTGGTTGAGGTATTGAAATCCTATAAATATCCAGATTTGTACAAGGGCTCCTTTACTATAAATGTTACAGACCAATGGGCTCCTTGGAATAATGGTACTTTTAGGGTTGCTATTGAACAAGGCGGTGTTGTGGTTAGTAAGACTGATGATACTGCAGCTGACATTAGCTGTAATATTGACGCTTTCTCTCAATTTATATTAGGTTATATTGGGTTGGGAGAAGCCATAGAATTAGGTAAGGCAACTGTTCATAATCTTCAAGTAATAGATGAGCTAAAAACAATTTTTAATGAACATGTTACCTATATGACTGATAACTTTTAGAATGGAGAGACAGGTATAATATGGATAATAAGTTAAAACTATTTTGTAAAAAATTCCTTTTAGTATTTACTGTATTAATAGTTGCATTATCTTTTTTATCATCTTGCGATTACTTAGATGAACTTGATATAGAGGGGGATGTGGAAGCTCAGCTTCCGGTGTCTGGGCAAAACATGGCGGTTCATTTTATTGACGTAGGGCAAGGGGATTCAATATTGATCCAATTTCCTAACCAGCAAAATATGTTAATTGATGCAGGAGATAATGATAAGGGGAAGGTAGTTGTTGACTATTTAATAGATCAAGGTGTTAGTAAAATACATTATTTAATAGCAACCCATCCCCATGCGGATCATATAGGTGGGATGGACGACGTAATTGACCAGTTTGAAATTGGGGATATATATATGCCCAAGATAGCCCATACCACAAAGACCTATATGGATCTTTTGGAAGCCATAGAGAGGAAAAATTTAAGGATAAGAGCAGCACATGCAGGAACAACCATAACTATTGATGATGTTAGGGCAGAAATATTAGCTCCTGACATTCATCTAGACTCTGATAATCTAAATGATTATTCCGTTGTTTTAAAGCTAACGTATGGTAAAACCAAATTTTTGCTGCAAGGGGATGCAGAGGAAAAAACTGAAGAGAGTATATTAGAATCTGGTATTGATATAAGGTCAGATGTTATTAAATTAGGGCATCATGGTTCATCAACATCCAGTACACCTAGCTATATTGAGGCTGTAGACCCNGATTATGCAATTGTGATGGTGGGAGAGGGAAATAAATATGGTCATCCCCATAAGGAAGTTGTGGCTCTTATGGATGAAAAGGGTATCAATATTTATAGGACGGATAGGGATGGGACAATTGTTATAATATCAGATGGAAATAAGATATCTTTTAATGAGTAGTTTTGCATCTAATCTTATAGATAAAAGAATTCATTGGAGGAGTTGGCATGAAGAAAAAGGGTGTTATTGATAGGTTTGAAGGTGAATGGGCGATAGTAGAGATGGATGATGGCCAGTTTATAGATATACCAATGGAGACATTACCTCCCGACGCAAAGGAAGGTAATGTCATCTATATAGATGAAGATGGAAGAATTTCCATATTGGCAGAAGAAACCCTTGAACGAAGAAAAAGGGTGCAAGATCTAATGGACAAGCTGTTTCAGGATTAGATAGACTACATGGGATTTGAGTTTTTTGACTGGACAGTCCTTGGTAAAAACAATGACGCCATAAATAATAGGGTAACGATAATAATAGCGTATATACCTATAGAATATAGTTTTCTTATGCCTAAGTTATCTATGACCCAACCTCCACCATAATTGGCAAGAATACCACTTACGCCACCGTAAAGGGATGTAGCCAGGGTTTGGGCTGTGGATTTTAGCTCATCAGGTGCTAGAGAGTCTATATAATATACAGCACCGTTTAAAAATAGGGCAAAGGACGGACCATGAAACAGTTGAGCCCAAATTACCTGCTGGGGAGTAGCTGCAGTCAGATAGGCTACTTGCCTTAGAAGAAAGAATAGGGCAGACGCCAAGATCAGATGAATAGGCTTATACCGTTTCAATAACTTGTGACCTGCTAGAAATAGTGGTATTTCACTAAAAGCCATCACTGCAGACGCAATACCCTGGGTTCCAGGACTGGCACCTACGGCTAATAAAAGATTAGGAAGAAAGGAAAAGGAAGCTCTGTGTGGGATATAAATAACTATAGAGAAAAGTAAAAAGGTGATATAAGAATAGTTTTTCAAGAGCTTGCTTATTTTCATATCCCTAAAACTTATAGATGATGCAGAGCCTTCATCTTTTATATTTCTAGTAATCAGTATGGTAATAATGGCCATGACAGCAAAAATTATAAAATTATAATGCATAGGAGCTGTATCCACAATTAGCCCAAAAATATAAGCAAAAAGTGAATAGCCTAAAGAACCCCATAGACGGATACTGCCATAAGATAAGTCTTGCTCATTGCGAATTTGCTGAATTACCCAGCTGTCCATTAAGGGACCCAGGGGAGATTCAAATATAGTTAGGGTAGCTAATAGCAAACCCATACCTAATGCAGAAGGTATAACAGGGAAAAACTGTATAACAATAGTAGATATTATTATACATAATAAAAACACCCTTTTTACTGATCTAATACGATCGCTAATCATGCCCCAAAAAGGTTGGGCAAAGATAACGATAAAAGAGTTAATTGAAAGTATAGTACCTATAGCCGTGTTACTTAATCCTTTATCTTGCAAAAAAATAACAGTAAAAGGATAATAAGCTGCAAAGGTAGCCCAAAACATGAATTCAAGGGCAGATAAATTTAGCTGTTTTGGATTTATTCTATTAAGTATTGTTTTTATATTTCTCATTTAGTTGTCTCCTTTGAGGATGAATATTTTACTCATTTATTGTAAATATAATTTAACATATAATTATAAATTAAGCTAGATAAAAAATACATCAAAATAGGGTGATTAAAGTCTAGAAAAGATTAATTATAAGAAAATATCTCTTTTATAAATAGGCTTATTATGATATACTAAAAACGTATTGGCAGGAGAGCGGAGAGCCATGGGAATACAGGATCCCCTGTGTTCTCATGGTTTTTTAATATGATAAAAGTGATGTTCTTTGAAATGAAATAAAGGAGGAGAATTTATGTTAAACTTAAGGGAACAGCCCATAGAACAACTGGCAAAGTTAGACTTTAAATGCTCCTGTGGTCATCATCATAAGGTGAATATAGATAATATTTCCATAGGCTCTGGAATACTAAAAAATCTTCCGGAAATTTTATCTCAGTACAAGGGTAAAAAGATATTATTAATAGCGGATAAAAACACCTATAAAGTGGCTGGGCAGCAAGTTATAGATGTACTTTCTAAGGAGTTTATCCTTAGAATATTCATTTATCAGTATGATGACGTGGTGGCTGGTGCAAGATCTCTAGGGGCATTATTGATGGAATTAGAAGATGATATATCCTTAATGCTTACTGTAGGATCAGGAACTCTTAATGATATAACTAGATATGTTAGTGCAAGGACCAAGATTCCTTATGCTATTGTCGCTACAGCACCTTCCATGGACGGTTATGCATCTGTAGTTTCTCCTCTAATTAGAAACGGGGTCAAGACCACATTCAAAGCTGTATATCCAATAGCTATTATAGGAGATACCCAAATTATGAAGGATGCCCCTATGCACATGTTACATGCAGGTTTAGGCGATGTACTGGGTAAGTATACTGGTCTGGCTGATTGGAGAATGTCTAAGATACTGGGGTTAGAGGGTAATGAGCCCTATTGCGATAATATATCAAATCTAGTAGAAGATGCTGTAAAAAGATGTATGGATGTAGCCCCTAAACTTTCTAGCAGAGCTGAAGAGACAGTTCAGGCTATTATGGAGGGCCTAATACTTTCCGGTTTATGCATAGGTCTTGCTGGGCATTCAAGGCCAGCATCAGGATCAGAACACCAGATCGCCCATTATATAGAGATGAAATTTTTGCAGGATAATGTTCACACAAAATGGGTTCATGGCAATAAAGTAGGAGTAGCTACCTTAGCGGTCCTGGAGGCCTATGACTACCTGTTTAGTAAGGATATAGAAGTTATACGAAAGTCAGGAAGGTATAAAGAGTTTNATAAAGATAGATGGATTAATAGAATAAAGAAATGCTATGGCGATATGGCAGATCAAATTTTCCGCCTTAAGGAAGAAAGTTTGCTTGTGGATACTAAAGAGCGAGAGGCCAGGATGGATCTTGTGGCTAATAAATGGGAAGATATAAAGCAGAGCTGCTATTCCACTCTTCCATCAGCCCACCAGTTAAGGGAGTTATTAAAGGATATAGGCGCCATATACAACCCCAAGGAATTAGGTATAGATAGGCAAATGTTCAAGGATAGTTTGATAGTATCAAAAGAAATACGTAATCGTTATGGTGTTATGCAATTATTGGATGATCTTGGTCTGCTGGAAGAAGTGGCGGAATATATAGCCAGCAAATATTATTAATTAACTGGATCAGGTATAGCGTGTGAATATATAAAGGAAGGAGAGCTACATTTGAAGAAACAGCAAATGTTTGAGGGCAAAAAGAACTTTATCCTGGATATGGATGGAACCTTTTATCTAGGCAATAGATTGCTGGAGGGTTCATTAGAATTTCTGGATAAGTTAAAGGAGGCAGGCCATGACTTTCTTTTCTTTACCAACAATTCCTCCCAAAGTCCACAGGTATATATAAATAAGCTAAAAAGAATGGGATGTCCTATAGGAAGCGATAAGATAATAACTTCTGGTATGGTTACAACTCATTATCTAAAAAAACACTATGGAAATCCTAGAGTTTATTTATTAGGGACGCCAGCACTAGAAGAACAGTTTATAAAGGATGGGATAAACCTGGTTGAGGATAATCCAGATTTGGTGGTAGCAGGGTTTGATACTACTGTTACATATGAAAAACTCACCAAAGCATGTACCTTTATACGAAACGGGGCAGCTTTTATAGCCACTCATCCTGACTTTAATTGTCCTACTGAGGATGGTTTTATTCCTGATTGTGGAGCTATTTGTGCTTTTATTACTGCATCTACAGGAGTTACACCCAAATACCTAGGTAAACCCTATACTGAAACCTTAGAGTTTGTTTTAGACCATTTGAATTGTACTAAGGATGAGGTTATTTTTGTGGGGGATAGGTTATATACCGACATTGCTATTGGAGTTAATCATGGCGTTACCAGTATTCTAGTGCTATCAGGTGAGACAAAACTAGAGGATGTTGAAAAGTCTGATGTTAAGCCAGATATTATTGTAGATAGACTTGTAGATATTGTAAATTACTTGTGAAAAAAGGGAGAGCCAAAGAAGGATATATATAAAAAAAGAACCGCGGGAATAAATCGCGGCTCTTTATGTAAGGGGTTTGGGGGTTTGGGTAACTTACGTTATTATATTAACCCATTAGAAAGATTTTAAACATAAAACGATAAAAATTTTTTTCAAAATTTAAATAATTGTTTTATGACAATCTAGGCCATGAAAATAATGGACATATCACCTGTTAAATGATATTATTTAAGGTACAGGTGCATAAATTCGGGTTAATTCATTAGATTACATAATATAAGGAAACTTATGGTCTATGCATATGAAGTAAAGAAAAATTAGTGGTATAGGAGGAATAGTATGAATCGAGTGGAAATGAAAAGTGTAAATGCTATCCGCATACTTTCTGCAGAAATGGTAGAAAAGGCAAAATCAGGTCATCCTGGTATGCCCATGGGAGCTGCTCCTATGGCCTATTCCCTTTGGGCTAGGGAGATGAAACACAATCCAGNCAACCCTGATTGGGCAGATAGAGACCGTTTTGTTTTATCGGCTGGTCATGCCTCTGCTTTACTTTATTCCCTGCTTCACCTATTTGGATACGATCTTCCAATGGAAGAGATAAAACAGTTTAGACAATGGGGAAGTAAAACACCAGGACATCCGGAATATGGACATACTGTAGGTGTAGAGACTACAACAGGCCCCTTGGGACAGGGCTTTGCTACTGGTGTAGGTATGGCTTTGGCAGAAGCTCACCTAGCTGCTAAATTCAATAGACCAGGTTATGACATCGTAGACCACTATACCTACGTACTTGCCGGAGATGGATGCATGATGGAAGGTATAACTGCTGAAGCGGCTTCTTTGGCAGGAACCTTAGAGCTAGACAAGTTAATTGTATTATATGACTCCAATGCCATCACAATTGAAGGGGATACTAATATAGCCTTTAGAGAAGATGTAGGCAAGCGCTTTGAAGCTTATGGATGGCAAGTTCTTAAGGTAGAGGACGGGAACGATATAGATGCTATTAGCAAAGCTATTGAGGATGCTAAAGCTGAGAAAACCAAGCCTTCCCTGATTATCATAACCACTGAGATTGGTTATGGTGCGCCTGCAAAGCAGGGTAAAGCATCTGCTCATGGTGAGCCCCTAGGACAAGAAAATCTAAAAGAAGCCAAAGAGTTTTTGGGTTGGACTTATGAAGAAGAGTTTTTTGTACCTCAAGAAGTTAGAGAACACATGGAGTCAATTAAACAAAAGGGAATTGAAGCTGAAAAAGCATGGCAGGAGAAATGGGAGGCTTATTCCAAAGAATATCCTGAGCTAGCCAAGGAATGGGAACTATGGCATAGCGATGAACTACCAGTAGACTTATTAAACGATGAAGATTTTTGGAAGTTCCAAGGCGCAAATGCTACTCGTTCATCTTCAGGTGAAGTTATAAACCGCCTAGCCAAGGTTCTACCTAATCTAATAGGAGGTTCTGCTGACCTTGCACCATCTACAAAGACCTTGATGAATGATAGGGGTAGTTTCTCAGCTGAGAATCGTACTGGCTCAAATCTACACTTTGGTGTACGCGAGCATGCTATGGCGGCCATGGCTAATGGAATAGCTCTTCATGGTGGGCTAAGACCATATGTAGCTACTTTCTTTGTATTCTCTGACTATATGAAACCCGCTATGAGACTGTCAGCATTAATGGGATTGCCTGTAGTGTATGTATTAACTCACGACAGCATTGGAGTAGGAGAGGATGGACCTACTCACGAACCAATTGAGCATCTAGCTGCTGCTAGAAGTATTCCAAACTTTACCGTATTCCGTCCTGCTGACTCCAAAGAAACTGCTGCTGGATGGTATGCAGCCCTTACCAGAAAGAATAGTCCCACTGCCTTGGTACTTAGCCGTCAGAACCTGCCTCTGTATGAAGAGACGGGCAAAGAGGCACTAAAGGGCGGATACATCCTATTAGATTCCGAAAAAGAAACTCCCGATATTATCCTCATGGCCTCTGGTTCAGAAGTAGAGTTTGTATATAAAGCTCATGGCATACTGAAGGAAAAAGGTATCGACGCTAGGGTAGTAAGCATGCCTTCCTTTGAAATCTTTGATGAGCAGCCTGAGGAGTATAAGGAGAAGGTATTACCTAAGGCAGTAAGAGCTCGTTTAGCTGTAGAGGCAGCATCCTCCTTTGGATGGCATAAATATGTTGGACTTGACGGAGATACAATTACTATAGATCATTTCGGCGCATCTGCACCAGGAAAGGTTCTCTTTGAGAAGTTTGGCTTTACAGTGGAAAATGTTGTGGAAAAAGCCCAGCAGCTTGTAAGAAAATAAATTAAATAATTGAATTGAGAAAAGCGGTGGATTTCCCACCGCTTTCTAATATTCATTAATCGTCGTTGTCTAGGATTTCCAGTTCGAAGGTATCAAAATCTATAGGTTCCATAAAATTATCTTGAGTGAGTACGATTCTTCTATATTCTTCATATTCCCTTTGATTTTTAGGAAACCATAAAGGACGCTGAAGATCAAATTCGTAGCAAATCTCTTCAATACACTTATGAAGGGCATCTATCTCCTTTATATCATTTCCCAAATATTCAGCTATCATATCTTTAACAATCTTATTATTTTTCCTAATTAATCCCCATACTCGAAGCATAATGTATCACCTTATTTAACCTTTATTTTATCTGTAGTGCTGTGTTTATCAAATGGCAATTATTTAGCTGCTCAATAGCTTAATTTATTTTCTAATTGTTCTTCATTATACCAAATAAATACTAGACATGGAAAGAAAAATGTGGGTTTATCTATAAAAAAAGGGGCAATATACAAATAGGTGGGAGGTTTTAAGCTAGATGGGCAGACTTTTTAGGTTCATAAAAGCTATGTACTATCGCCTGTTAGATGATGATATTTTAGCTCTAGGGGCACAGATGGCCTATTATTTAATCCTGTCCTTTTTTCCTTTTTTAATATTTCTTATGGCCCTAATAGGGAATAGTCCAATTTCTAGTCAGCAGGTGCTTAGGGGTTTATTAGGAATTCTTCCTGAGGAGGCCTATATTTTAGTCAGGAATACAGTTGTGGAAATAGTGGATACAAAGGCAGGCGGTTTGGCCCCCGTAAGTGGAATTTTGGCTTTATGGTTTGCATCCAATGGAATTGGATCCATAATAACTGGTCTTAACAAAGCCTATGATGAGAAAGAGAGAAGGCCATTTTGGATGGTAAAGCTAATTTCCATAATATTTACTTTGCTTCTTTCTACTGTAATTATTTTTTCTTTTATCCTTTTAGTTTTTGGTGGAGTAATAAAAAAACAAATTTTAGATGGAATGGAGCTAGAACCCCTATACCAGAGCCTTTGGAATACTGGACGTTATATCTTTATTTCATCAGTTATATTTCTAGTGTTTATAATACTATATAGATTCACTCCTAGTAGGAGGATGAAATGGAGGGAGGTAATTCCAGGAGCAATATTTGCTACCACGGGCTGGCTGACAACATCCCTAGGATTTGCCTGTTATGTAGATAATTTTACCAATTATTCTAGATTCTATGGTAGTATCGGTGGGGTAGTGGTTTTGCTTATATGGCTCTATTACAGTGCTGTCATTATTCTACTAGGAGGAGAATTAAATGCGGCTCTAGCCTATGAGAAAAAGTCAAAAGATAAGGATAAACCTAAATGAATAGACTGTCAGGAACTTGACAATTATTCAGGGTATAAATATAATAAGCATATTCGAGTTAATTTATGGAGGTTTATTAGTTATGGGTATCAAGGTTGCCAAATTTGGGGGTTCGTCCCTGGCAGATGCGGAGCAGTTTAAAAAGGTTCGTTCTATAGTTATGATGGATGAAGAGCGCAGATATATAGTTCCTTCTGCTCCAGGGAAAAGGCATTCTAGCGATCATAAGATAACTGATCTTCTTTACTTGTGTCAAGAGCATGCTCAGAAAGGTATTCCTTTTGGTGAGATTTTTGAGCTGATTTCTACAAGATATTTAGGTATAGCAGAGGAATTAGGCCTATCCTTGGATCTTGTGCCTATTCTTGAAGATATTAGAGAGAAGATTTTGGGAGGATATTCGGCTGATTATACAGCGAGTAGAGGAGAATATTTAAATGGTTTAATTTTGGCTGAATACTTGGGCTATGAATTTGTAGATCCAGCGGATATTATTTTCTTTACCCAGTCTGGGACCTATGATGCTCAAACAACTTTAGAGGCTGTCAGTCAGGTTTTAACAAAGGTAGAAAGGGCTGTTATTCCAGGTTTTTATGGTTCAAGGCCCGATGGTGGAATACAAACTTTCTCTAGAGGTGGATCAGATATTACAGGTGCTATAATAGCTCAGGGAGTAAATGCTGATTTGTACGAAAATTGGACTGATGTGTCTGGTTTTATGATGGCTGATCCCAGGATTGTCAACAATCCTAAGCCAATAAAAGAAATAACCTATAAGGAACTTCGGGAGCTAGCCTATATGGGAGCAAACGTGCTTCATGAAGAGGCAGTTTTCCCTGTTAGACAAGCGGGAATCCCTATTAACATAAAGAATACCAATGATCCTGAAGCTCCAGGAACCTTTATAGTGCCCAACGGGGAGCAATACCATGGGACTGGTATGATTACTGGAATAGCGGGTAAAAAGGGTTTTACTGTTATATCCATAGAGAAGGCTATGATGAATTCTGAGCTGGGATTTGGGCGTAAGCTTTTATCCATAATAGAGACTAGAGGAATATCTTTTGAGCACATGCCTTCAGGTATTGATAGTATTTCACTTGTAATCGCAGATAATCAGCTAGATGGTAAGTTAGATGATATAATTGAGGATATAAAGCAGCAGCTAAAGCCTGATAGCGTAGATGTAACTTCTAACATGGCTTTAATTGCCACTGTAGGGCATGGGATGGCCAGAACTCCCGGAATTTCTGGTAAACTTTTTGGTGCTTTGGGCAAAGATAATATCAATGTTAGAATGATTGCTCAAGGCTCTAGTGAAATGAACATAATAATAGGTGTGGAGAACGAAGATTTTGAAAGAGCGATACAGGCCATATATTATGCTTTTGTAGATTAATAAAAGATCAATAAAAGTCTCCTAATTAGGAGACTTTAAATAATGGCTATTGATCAGGGAAGGATCAATAGCCATTTGTAATATTATGAATCCCTAGTTTCGTAGCAGGTAAGGATTTCACCAAAATACAGAGTATGATAATCTGGATACCATTTTTCATCTATGGCCTTATCCAGATTTTCTGGGATTATATCTTGTTTATATACCACTTTACATTCATAATGGAGACAACATTCTTTGATGATAGGTGTTTTAATTTTTTGTGCAGCTACAGGAGTAAGGTTACATTCCTTGAACTTATCATAATCACGTCCTGATTTAGTTCCGCAGAAGGCCAGCTCTTTGCTTAGGTTTTTCCCCATAGGAATGCTAACAGTAAACTCACCGGTCTCTTCTAAAATACTATGGGTATATCTGGATTTTCTAACTGGAACAATGAATATAGGTTTGCCCCAGTAGATATTGATACCACCCCAGCCAATAACCATGGTGTTGATTTTATCATGACCGGTGGTTAGAAAAATTCCTCCCCGTCTTAAATGCTGGTCTACTTCCTTAAGATATTGGTTATAAGGTACCTCTTTCATCTCTATTCCTCCATTTCTTTTATTATTTCACCTATAATACTAAAACCTTTTTCAATCTCCTTCAAGGTTGAGCGGGAGAAGCCTAGACGGAAGGTATTTTTACCTTTTTCGTCGGTATAAAAAATATCTCCTGGCATAAAAATAACATTACGTTTGATACACCTGTCTAGAACCAGGCGGNCATCTATGTTTTCATCCATTTCGACAAATATATGAAGGCCTCCTTCGCCTAATATTCTTTTATGGGGTATATATTTTTTGGCACATTCAAGAGCAAAATCATATTTTTCCCGGTATATTCTTCGTGCTTTTTTCAGGTACTTTTCAAGATTTCCTGTTACTAGATATTCGTACAGGACTGCCTGATCTAAAAAAGAAGTGTGGATATCACGGCTTCGCTTAACGCTTTCTAGCTTTGATATAAGGTCTTTATCCCCTAAAATCCATCCAATTCTAAGGCCGGGGAATAGGACTTTTGATAGGCTTCCAATGTAGATAACACTGTTTCCATGGCCACATAGCCCGGCAAGGGGCGATAGGTGGGAACCAGAGTATCTTAGCTCTTCATTAAAACCGTCCTCTATTATAGGCACTTTATAGCGTGCAAAGATTTTTAAAGCTTCCATCCTCTTCTCAGGAGACATAACTATTCCCGTGGGGTTATGGTATGAAGGTATTAAAAAACCCATGGATATAGGTTTGAGGGATAGGGTTTTTTTCAATTCATTTAAGTTTATACCGTCTTCCTCAATATCCACTCCTAGTATATTTAGGCCATGGAGCTTCATGATTTTTATAGCTGTATTATGAGTAGGATTTTCACAAAGGATATAATCACCTGGGTTGGTTAGGGCAGATAGAACTATATCGAAGCCTTCAGTAAATCCGTTGGTTATCAGTATATCCTTACCTTCAATGTTGACTCCTTTGTTACTCATATAATGTAGAAGGTATTCTATAAGAGGCTTATATCCTTGAGCATATCCATAGTTTAGCAATTTTTCTCCTTCAAGGGAGAAACGATTTAAAAAAGCTCTTTTAAAATCCTCCACATCAAATAGCTTATCATCAGGAGCGATGCTTTTAAAGGATATCATTCCTTTTTTCCATTTGGCTTCATGCTTTACTATATCCAGTTCATTTGCTAGTTTGGTATATGAATTTAGTTTGGAATTCCAGTCGAATTTCCATTGGTTTTGATAGTCAATATTAATAGCTGATACAAAGGCTCCCTTGCCTCTAAGGACTTCAATAAATCCCTCATCTTGTAAGTATTCATAGGCTAGAATAACAGTATTACGGCTCACTTTGAGGATACTGCTAAGCTCCCTAGTGGAGGGAAGTTTTTGACCTTGGCTCAGCAGCCCTTTAAGGATCATCTGTTTTATATAGTCCCTGATTTGTAAGTACAGGGGTCTATCATCTGAAAAACTTATATCAGTAAACATAATCTTTCCCTCCAAAGACTATTTCATATCTATTTTATTAACCAATTTTAAAAGAAAAACTCTTTTTATAATCCAAATATGGTATAATAAACCAAGAGTCTATTTATGTATTTTTATAAGATGGATGCAGACAACCATTCTCTTAGACTTATAATATAATGGTATCAAATTTTGTGGTATTAGGATAGTGTAATTGAGACAAAATTCATAAATTGGGGGGATAAATAATGACAGATCTTATCACCATAATAATAGCTGTTTTGGCTATAGTGTTGATTATGAAAATTGCAGCAAAGATTGTCAAGACTGTTCTTACTATTGCTGTAATAGGGATAGCACTGTACATATTATCTAATTATGGATTTTTAAGCGGACTATTTTAACTAGATCTTGTTTGGAAGGTAGTATTAGATGGATATGGAAAGATTAAAAAAACAAATTGAATTTATCATAGAAGTGGATAAGCTTAAACAAATCTATAGGCAGACCCTATTAATGGACGGTTCTAGAAATGAAAATGATGCAGAGCATTCATGGCATTTGGCATTAATGGCCATGGTCTTATATGAATATTCACCAAAGAAAGATTTAGATATTGCAAAAGTTTTAAAGATGTTATTGATACACGATTTAGTAGAAATCTATGCAGGGGATACTTTTTGCTATGACGAAAAAGCCAATTTGAATAAAGCCGAGAGGGAACTTAAAGCAGCACAGCAGCTTTTTAATATCCTGCCCCCAGACCAAAGCCAGGAGTTCAGAGCCTTATGGGATGAATTTGAAGAAAGAAAAACTCCCGAAGCCCTTTTTGCAGCTTCTTTGGATCGGATTCAACCTCTCATATGCAATTATCGTACTGGTGGACATACATGGGTTAAGTATGGAGTAAAGAGTAATAAGGTTCTTGAGCGCAATCTTCTTGTGAAGGAAGGGGCACCAGAGCTATGGAAGCTGGTAGAAGAAATAGTGGAGGATTCAATAATGATGGGGATTTTGGAGAGAGGTTAAAATAAATAGAAAGGGGTAGGGTGGACATGAAGATAACAAGCTCTGAGAAAAAAATTCTGAGAGAATTAGCTAAAGAGTATGCGGAAGTAGCGGCACTGGATATTCAGAAGGAAAATATGAAAAGAATGCGGGATAATAATGATCTAAAGCCAGGCAGGCCTCCTGTATTAATAGATGAGGTTCCATGGCATGAGATGGATATAGATGGTCAGTTAAAAAACCAATGTGAGAACAGTTTCCCACAGGAAATGGAAACCTACTTTAGAAGAAAACTATTTCAGTGGAAGTACTTCCCAGGTGATATGGTTGTAGAAAACTTCTATCCTATTTACAAGTCAGTTCATTCTACTGGATATGGATTAGACATAAAAGAAAACATAGCCATAACAGATGAGGCTAATCATATAGTGTCCCATGAATACCTAGATCAATTGAGTACTGAAGCTGATTTAGAAAAGCTGAACTGTCCTGTCATAACTCATGATGAAGAGACAGATAAGCGAAAACTTGAACTGGCTCAAGAAATCCTAGGGGATATTCTACCTGTTAAGCTGCGTGGGTATTGCATATATTATGCACCTTGGGATATCATACCCAGGCTAAGGGGAGTATCTACGGTATTCTATGATATGATAGACCGTCCAGAGTTTACTCATAAAATAATAAAGAGATTTACAGATATTCAGTTATCTGTTATGGAGCAATATGAGCAATTAGGCCTTTTAGATTATGACATACCAGACCTTCACTGCACACCTCCCTATACTAGCGATCTACCTGCAAAAGATTATGATGGAGGTAAAGTAAGGCTAAAAGATATTTGGATGCGCAGTATGGCCCAGTTATTTTCATCTATCTCCCCAGAGCTCCATGAGGAATTTGATTTAGCATACAGCAAGCCTCTATTTGAAAAATGCGGTTTGGTTTATTATGGATGCTGTGAACCCCTGGATAATAAGATAGATCTCCTAAAAAAGATTCCCAATATGCGAAAAATAGGAGTAAGCCCTTGGTCCAATGTTGAAAGTTGTGCTGAACAGATAGGTGGGGATTATGTATATGCCAGAAAGCCCAATCCTGCCCTTGTAGCAGTTAAGACTGATCCAGAGGAGGTTCGAAAGGATATATCACGAACCATTGAAGCCTGTTTAAAACATGGCTGCCCTTATGAATTTGTGCTAAAGGATATTAGTACAGTATCCTATCGTCCAGAAAATTTAATTATTTGGGAACAAACTGTAAGAGAAACCATTGACTCATACTATTAATACTATTAATAAAGGGAGCTAGAACTATAAAAGTTCCAGCTCCCGTAGCATTAAGGATTAGTCTATAATAACTTCTTTGCCTAATTTAGCAGAATCGTAGATGCCATTTAGAATTTTTTGGATAATGACTCCATCACTTGCAGAGGCCAGTGGCTCTTTTCCTGTTTTTATGCAGTCTAAAAAGTGTCGAATCTCATTTACAAAAGGATCCTGGGGTTCTACAACGGGAGAGGAGTCCATGAGATATCCTTCCACTTCCCCGTATATAGTAAAGGGATTCAGGCTGGCTCCTGCTTTGGTTCCAAATATATGGCTAAATACCCCTGTATCCCTGCCATTTATGGCCCAGCTTACTTCAAAGCTCATGGAAGCGCCATTTTCAAATCTTATAAAGCCTGATGCTGAATCCTCAGTATCAAATACCAGGCTATCTGTATCCAAGGCTTCCCAGCGACTGACACCTTTTGTTTGGTAGTTACCGATTTTGTCATAGGTGCAAGCTGTAACGCTGATAGGACGTGGTTTGCCCATAAAGTACCAGGTTAGGTCAATAGCATGAACACCAATGTCTATAACAGGACCGCCTCCAGATTTAGAAAGATCAGTAAACCAGCCAAGGGGAGTTCCCCTTCTGCGTAGCCAACCAGTTTTAGCGAAATAGATGTCGCCAAATTTATCACTTTCGGCCATAACTTTTATAACCTGACTTTCTGCCCTAAAACGATTGGTAAATCCCATCATAAATATTATATTGTTTTTTTCTGCAGCCTCTTTCATAGCCTCAGCTTCTGCTACATTCATGGCCATGGGCTTTTCACATAGAACATGCTTACCTGCGTTGGCAGCAGCAATAGCTGCTTGAGCATGGGCGTTGTTCCAGGTACATACGCTAACAGCATCTATATTATCTATAGCTACTAGTTCCTCTATGCTGTCTACTGCATGTTTAATATCATATTTTAGGGCAACTTCTCTAGCCCTGTCCAGCTTTAAGTCGCAAACAGCTACTATTTCTGCATCATTTTGTTTTAAGTAAGCAGGAATATGAGCACTTTGAGCAATATTTCCTGTACCTATGATGCCAATGCGAATTTTATCATTTTTCATGTTTATTCCTCCTAGATTGCATAGTGCTATTTAGGTAATTTAGGCTTTTTTCAATGCTTTAAATGTCCCTTTTTATAGGTTCTTATATGTTATAAGCTGCAGATCTATTTAGGCCATGAGCACATATACTCCTTGCAATAGCGCTAAATATATATTACCATACCAGCATTTCTCATTATACATAAAATGCATCAAATTATATATGAAATTGGACTTATTTGTTATGAAATAAGACGAATTTGCTGTCAAATAATTGGTAAATTCATTAACATTACTATA